>Ga0098033_1000199_pt1 | contig 30592 bp, 30 predicted proteins | sample 1_EtaG_FD_75049 | JGI IMG/M metagenome (GOLD analysis project Ga0098033, IMG submission 75049) | Marine viral communities from the Subarctic Pacific Ocean - 1_ETSP_OMZ_AT15124 metaG | ecosystem: Environmental > Aquatic > Marine > Oceanic | place: Pacific Ocean | collected 2015-01-07
GTTAGGGTTTACAGTTATGGTAACGACTACATTGGTGAAAGTGGTAAGAACGAAACCTATTACAAGGTTCCTTACAAATTCATTAAGGGTAACGTTACACTTTCCAGAGCAACAGAGGTAGAATTATCTGGTGTAAAGGTTAAAGAGATACATGAGGAGTTGGAGGACGATAGGCTTAACTTGGATGAAGCAAAGAAGAAAGCCAAGGGTGGAGGACGTTGGGTCACCGTGAAAGGTAGGAAACTATTTATAGGTAAGGGTGGTAAAGGTACTAGTAAACAGGGTGTAGCTGGTCAACTAAAAAGTTTTAGGAAAGCTACCGCTGGAGAATCTGATGCCAGTAGAGCAGCTAGGGGATTACCAGCTAGGAAAAGTGGTGACACTAAACCATCTTCAGTTGTAAAGAATGTATTTGGAACCAGTAAATCAGGAAAGATAGCAAAGAAAACCGGACTGTCAAAAGTTACTACTTCCAATATTAGTAAGATATTGAAGAAAAAAACAAAAGTTACAATATCTCCTTTAAATATATCCAAAACAATGAAAGAAAAAGGAATGTCCAAAAAGGAGGCTACTAAATTTTTAAAGAAAATTAATTTAACATTATAGGGTATAAGATGAAATACCAAGACATCATTACAGGTGAATTAAGAGAAACAAAGAAAAGAAAATCTATAAACTACCAGACGGAACATTGGGTAACACTAAAGGATGGTAGAAAGATAATCATACAGAATAAAGTTAAAGAAAGGAAATTGAAATGAATTTATTAGAAGTGTTAGACGATACCTCCAAATTTTTAAAGGAAGAAAAAAAAGCTAAGGGTGGAGGACGTTGGGTAACTGTTGGCGGTAGGAGATTGTTTATAGGCAGTGGTCGTCAGGAGTTTGCGGCTAAGTCGTTTAAGGTTCTAAGAAAAATCTCAAGTGCAGCGAAACACAAGGTAGATACATTTTCCGAGCTTAACACGTTCACTAATGCACAACTGAAGAGAAAAGCTAATGACTTAACTAAGGGTATAGTATCAACACCTAGAGCTGATGCAAAACAATCTTTCAAAAAACAGCTAAAACGAATTAATCATGTTTTGTCCAGCAGAAGTAGTTCTAAGAAAAAGAAGTTAAAGAAAGGAAAGTGAGGTAGGGAACTAATGTCAGAAAAAAAGAAAGATACAAGGATACCATTGGAGGAAACGTTTACACCAGTTGGTGAGATGGAACTTGTTGAAGGACAGTTGGATGAGGCTACAGGTAAGAAAGGTCCATCTAGGGTTAAGCTGAAGTTTGGTAAGGTAGACTTCATCAACCAAAATGGTCGTTACTACTCCAGAAAACTAATGGAGCCAAGGATAGCAAAACTCCAAGAGGCTATAAACAGAGGTTCCTTAATGATGGAGGGTGACCACCCGGAACCACTTAGAGATAGTACTGGTAAACCTATTAAGAATGCCAAGGCAACCATAGATAAGACCGCCGGTGTAATAACGGAGTTGAAGATAGAGAAAGACGGTTGGATAACTGGATGGGCAAACATAGTAGAAGAGTATCCAGGTACTAAGGTTAAAGCGATAATAAATGCTGGAGGGAGGCCGGATGTTTCGCAGCGTGGATTTGGTTCTGTGATTGTAGATATTATTGAAGATAAACAAACAAAAGAAAAGAAAAAAGCACAGATTGTACAAGAAGATTACGTGCTAAAATCCTTTGATTTTGTGGTCGGTGGTTCGGTTAAAACCGCTGGCGTAGAAGAGTTTTTAGAAACGAAGAACGGAGGTGAAGTTGAGGACATGGCAGAGAAACTTGAAATTAAGGATCTGAAGGAGTTTAAAACCGATTTTCCGAAGCTTTACGATGCTATGCGTAAAGATGTAGCGGAAGAGCTGGAACATGAGGTGGCGAACTTCAAGAAACAGATCAAGGAACAGGAAGAGGTTGTGGAAGCCAGGGTACGTGAGGAACTTGCTAACGAGATGGCTGAAGCTGAAGAGCTTTCTGAGGGTAGTAAAGCCAAACTTGAAATGATTAGTGCTATTCTTTCCGGTGACTACACGGTGGACGAGAGTGCTAGTGATGATCCCGCTGTTAAAACCCAAAAGAAATCCAAGGCTGAAGAGAAGCTGGAGCAGGTAGTTTCTGAACTTAAAACCGCTCTTCAGGACTTGACGGAGCAGGTAGAGGGTAATTCCAATAAGTTTACTGCATCGGAAAAAGCCACTTACCTTGCGGAACAGCTTAATGGTGAAGCATATTCCAAGAACATCATGAAAATGATCCCGGAAAGTGCTACTACCAAGGAGCAGTTGGATGAAGCATTGAAGACTGCCAGAGCTGATGTCACTGACCTGTTGGAGACTGCTAAGACGACTCCGAAGGGTATGGGCAAGAACCTTCCTGGTGAATTGAACGAGCAGACTGGCGATAAAGCTAAAGCTCGTCAGGCGTATCTTGCAGGAATTTAATTTTAAAAAATAAGTAATCAAACAAAAACTAATTAAGGATTTTCAGAGAGGAGGGAAATAACGAACATGGAAGAGGAAAGAAACCTTGCTGTAGGAGCAATGGACCAGTATTTGGGTGTTGATCCTATTAGGCATGAGCGGTGGAAACATCTCACCGAGAACCTTGAAAAGGATGATCTCAATAACTGCGAGATTTTGCTTGACAACATGGCTCGTCACTTGCATGAGGAGTCGACTTCCGGTGCTAATGTTGCCGCTTTCACTACGTTTGCGTTCCCACTGGTAAGACGTATTTATCCCCAGTTGATGGCGAAGAAGGTTGTTAGTGTTCAGCCTATGAGTCAGCCTACCGGAAAAGTTTTCTGGTTGGATTTCTTGGATTCCAGTGCTAACCGGTTTGATGTTCAGGCTAATTTTGACCGTAACTATTCGGATTCTACTGAGGGTGGTGCGGTTGAGACGGTACAGTTCGATATCAACGATACTACGATAACGGCTGTTAAGAAAGCTCTTAGGGCTATTTGGACTATTGAGGCCCAGCAGGACTTAAAGGCTTATCACGGTCTTAATGCTGAGTCAGAGCTTATGCGGGTACAGGCTGAGCAGATTGCACGTGAAATTGATAACATCATCTTCAAGGACTTACACAATGCGTCCGATATTGATGGTAATGTTATTGCTGGTAACGTGAACTGGAGTGCTACTGGACTGGTTGGCGATACTAACTCCACCTACTTGCGTGCGTACAGGGAGACTTTGTACGAGAGTATTATAGATGCGAATACTCTTATTATGAATGCCCGGTATCGTAATGCTTCGTGGATTGTTGGTCATCCTACCACTGTTGCTCGTCTTCAGAAGTTGGAAGGATTCAAGATTGATCCTACCATTACTCCTGAGAGCATGATTCAGACTGGTAGTCGGATGGTACTTGGAACGTTGAAGAATATGTACACGGTGATTCAAGATCCGTGGCATCCCTACGAAAACGTTCTGTTGCTTGGACATAAGGGTTCCAGTTGGTTGGATACCGGTTATGTTTATGCTCCGTATATTATGTCTTATGTGACGCCGTTGTTCACTGATCCTAATGACTTCAAGTCACGTAGGGGCATGATGAGCCGATTCGGTCGTCAGAAGGTTGTGGCCGGATACTACGCAACCGTTACCATCACCAATACCTAAGAGTGAGTAGCTTTTAGGTAGAGTGGTAAAGGTAAGCAATTCATTAGAGGGTTCAAAATGAACAAACAAGAGAGAGATACATGGGTATTCACCCCAGAGGGAATACATAGTGTCCCTCTCCACCTAAGAGAGAGGCTGGTGTCGTTTGGCACTTGCCTCTCTCTTTTCCACCTTTTAACTGGTGGTGCGGGTTAATAAACAAAAAATAAAATAGAAAGTGTAGCATGGAAAAGGTGGAGGGTGAAATGAAAAATATAAAATTATATTACAACGATTCAAATATTATACAAGCAGTAACAGACGGTACTACAAACTCCTGCGTACAAATCCCACCAAAATTCCTCTATCCAGAAATAGTATGTTCAGAACCTTACGGACAGAGTTATGATAGTTTAGTGGAAGCCATAGACCACAGATGCCAGATGGACGATAAACCAATATTTATTCGTCGTGGCAGCAGTTATGGTGATCTACTAATGCTTATTCCTATTATAAACCTACTTCACGAAAAAACAGGTAGAGATATAATAGTTTCCTGTAACAATAACTTCCATAACATCTTCAAGTTTGTAAAGGGTGTTGTAGGAACTTGTAGTTTGTGTAGAATACCACCAGCTAGTAAATACTCCATAGGTATAACGTTTGACGGCATACTAGAAAGAGATAGAACTATTTTTGATGGTGCCCACAGGTTAGATATCTACGGTAACATGGTGTTTGGTGAACTTTTCAACGATATCTACTCCGTGTTAGATGTTAAGAAAGCTTTTAAATTAGTAAATATACCACAAGAAATTGGAGAGAGTGTAACACGGTTAATAAATGAGGTAGTTGGAGAGGTTCAAGAAACCAAAACTCTACTTGGTATAGCTTTACAGGCAAACAGACAAGAGTATTCTTTACCAGGTGAAGTAATAAGCTATTTAGTAGCAAAGATACAAAGTAGAGTAAGAAGGTATATACCGGTATCTCTTACTAAGGAAAAACCATACGGTGCGTTCCCTGTTGGACAAAACATTGGAATGCTGGGTGTTTTGGAAGCCTTAAAACGGTGTTCACTGCTTATAACCGTTGACACTGGTATTTATTGGGTTAGTCATTACACCGGTACACCTACCATCTTAGTATTAAACAGCAACAACACAACTTCAAATATAACCTCTCATAACCAGTATCACCCAAAAGCAATATCAATGATAGTGGATTATAACCAGATACATAATCCTACGTTATGGGGAGTACTATTTAACCAGATAAAGGAAATAGAGAGATGAAGAAGATAGTTATAGTAAGACAAGGTGGTTTAGGTGACGTTCTATCCACTATTCCTGCTGTTATAGCGTTACACAGGAAGGAACCGGGAGCAACTATCGTCTATAACACTGAGGAACGATTTAAAACGTTATTTGAACCATTCCCATTTATAAAACCCGGTAACCTTGAGAACCTTTATAAGTATAAGGTGACTTACACCGGTAAAGCTAAAAGATGTATCTTAGGTGTCGGAGACTTTAAACCAGGTGATTCCAAAATAGTGGATAAACATCCAAGAGGTTTAACACCAGATTGGATAGTAGAAAAAGTAATGGAAGCAGATCAGGTTTTTGATATCTCCTACCGGTCAACGGTGTTAAAAAACTCCATTTTAAAAGAGTGGGGAAAAGAGCTTAACGTAGAAGTAACAAAACAAGACATTCAGGATTACTTTTATGCCGTAAAGGTTTGGATACAAAAAAACCAAAAAGTACAAGAAGTAGCACATTATATTAAAACAGCAGCACAAGATAAAAAGATAGTCGTTATCCAGGCTGGTTCTACAAGTAATTACAGGGTACTGCCGTTTGGTAAGTTAAAATCTTTGATAGATAAACTTTCGGAAGACACTCAGGTGGTTTTAGTAGGTGATACGTCTGGTATCTACGGTATCTTAAATAAAGGGATAATGAATACCTGTGGTTTATTAGATCTAAGACAGTTGATAGGTGCGGTGGCTGCTGCTGATACGGTGGTTGCTTACGATAGTGGAGTATTACACCTAGCTTTATTACTCCAGAAACCAACGATAGGTTTAATGGGACCAAGCCGTAAAGGTGACCGTTTTAAGGATTACCTAAGTTATATAAGGTTTGTAAACGCAAGGAAATGTAAATGTTCACCGTGCTGGTTCAACTATTCACCGGAATGCCACGAAAGAATGCTCAGAAGCAAGCAAACTAAGTGTATGAATTCTATACCGGTAACAACAATAAATAGGGAGGTTAGGAGGATGTTTTTCCGTAACGATACAAAGATAGACCAGATATTTCAGGGCGGTAGAGGAGAAAACATAAAGGTTCCGCCGGGAGAAATAATAGACACTAGGTTTGTCCAGGGTGGGGATAAATCATTACCTGACGGATTTACACAAGTTTTCATAAAAGACATTATAACCTCTATTCCTACTGAAATAGGTAACGAAAAACTTAGTATAATTGTACTCACTAGGAACCAATTAACTGTTACCAAAAAGTGTATACAGGCTTTAGAAAACAATAAAGACTGTGGTATGGAAGTTGAAATCATAGTTGTTGATAACCATTCCAGCGACAGTACAATTAAATGGTTGAGCACCCGTAACGTTAAGATTATAGGTAACGGATTAAACAAAGGTGTAGCTAAAGCAAGGAACCAGGGTGCCGAAGCCGCTACCGGCGATTATCTTTTGTTTTTAGACAACGACCAGATAATTAGTAAAAACACACTACAGAAATATTTAGCAAAGATAAATAGCTTTGATTTACTTGGCATAGAACATTGGACAATGCACGAGGACGGTAACCCAACACCGGTAAAGTTCGTGAAAGATTTTGATATATACGATTACGTTGGTGGTGGTGGTTTGGTGGTGAAGAAAGAAACCTTTAACAAGCTTGCTGGTTTTGATGAGATATTTTCACCAGCTTATTACGAGGACAGCGACTTTAGTTTTAGAGCAAAAAGAGAAAGATTAAATATAGGTGTATTACATGGTTCAAATATAAAACATATAGCTCATTCAACGTTAAGGGATAAAACGTTGTTAGACTTTGATCCTCAGAAGGTTGGTGCAAAAAGTAAAAAGAAATTCCTTAAAAGGTGGAAAAGGTTTTTATGTGGTTCAAGTATATTAGGTGTGGAAGCTAAAGACGTAACGATAGGTATTTATATAACCACTTGGAACAGGGAGAAAACAGTAGAGAGGGCTATAGATAGTATAGCCAAACAAACACGCTTACCTGACGAGGTTTTACTAATTGACGATGGTTCCGAGGATAACACCGTTGCCATAGCTAAACGGGCTTTAAAACGTCTAAAAAATGAGGTAGGTATAAAAAACGTAAGGTTAATTAGAACAAAAGAAAACAAAGGTATTGGCTTCACGTCCAGAAAAGTTATGGATTATATGACATCAGATCTAATAGGTTGTTTGGATAGTGACGACGAGCTTTTACCAAAAGCAGTACACCACGTTTTAAAGGTATATTATAAGAATCCATTTGTAGGTTTTTTCTACACCAATTATATTAACCAGGACGGTGTTGTTGGGACGCAGAGCAAACAGATAACAACCACGTTTAATAACTACTCAGAGCGGAAGATGATAAGTTCCCAATTTAAAGTCTGGTCAAGGGAATCTTATAATAAGACGGATGGTTTTAATCCTAAATTACGTGGAGCCGTTGATTTTGATCTTGCTTTAAAACTAGAGGAGGTAACCCGCTGTTTATATATTGATAAACCGTTGTATGTAATTCATAAAGGACGTAGCTCAATGAACTTACAGGAACAAGCAGACGGACATAGAAAAGCCTTAACGGATGCTAAGATAAGAAGGATGAGAAAAAGAAGTTTCAAAAAACATAAGGTTATATTAAGGGTTAGAAGATACCAGAAAATAAGGATTTGTAAGAGTTCAGACGGTTTACGCAACACCTATGGTTACAAAACATATTTGATGTGTAAAAAGGTACTAAAGCAAGAGGTGGCACCAACGAAGCGTTACATGGATGGTGTGTTTATTATTGACTGGGGAGAAAGTGCCGATGTCTTTAAAGAATCTTTGTTGGAAATAATAAACAGGGTAGAACCGGATGTAGTAATAGTTCACCAGGAGCCAAACTGGTATGTTCCTATTGTAAAAACGGTTTGTGACGATTTAAAAATACCGTGGTTATTTGAAGTACACGATATGACAAGCCATAGATTACCATTGGACCAGATATCTCAGAAAGAGTTGTTTGGTGAAAAGGTAGGTTTTGAGGAATCACATGGCATTATCGTTGTGACTCCAAGTACCGTTTCCTGGGCAAAACAAAGATACGACATTACAGCACCGTGGATAACAATTCCCAGTACACCGTCTTTAAACATGCTACCTAAGAACAAATTACCAAAGAAACAGGATGGAACACATATCGTTTATATGGGTGGTGTGTCAACACAGAACTGGAGATCGGATATAAGATACCGGTATAACCTACCCCAATTCCAGGAGATAACGAAACAGGGTATAAACGTTCATGTGTATCCAAACAGTTTTAACCTAATAAAGGACGTCGAATACGGTGCTGAAACAAGGAAGAATAGTAGATTACATATTTATACGCCACTACCTTTTGATGAGTTGATGGAAACAATTACACAGTATCATTTTGGTATCTGCACGTGGAACATAGAAAGTTCCAGTAAAAGTACAATAGACTTTGTTAGAACAGCTATGCCGAACAGGTTTTGGGATTTCTTAGGTGCTGGTTTACCTGTTATAGTTCATAATAATCCAACTATAGGCGAGATAGCGGAAGATTATGGTTTCGGTTTCCAATGTGATGATTTAGAAAAGTTAAAAGAAAAAATAAACAACTTTGGTAAGAATAAAACTATACCAGATGAAAAGATAAAGCTATTTATGATGGATAACTTCGCTTGGAAGCTAGACAAGTTGATCCGGTTTGTGATGGAGGATTATCATGTTTGATAACTATTTCTCAAATAAGAAACCAAAAAAACCAATAAGAGTAATGAGATATCGTAAATGTTTTAGCATTAGAATGGCAAAGGAAACACAGGCTCTAAAGACTATGTTTGGTTATGAGTCCACTATTGCCTACGATAACTGCTTTTCCGCTCATAGAGACCTTGTAAAAGGGTGTTTTAAACACGTTTGTGATCTAAAGAGAACATCTAGTAGAGGAGAAAAAATAAGGATACTTAAAAAGTATGTTAGAGCTGTTAAACCGGACATTATAATAGCGCACCAGGAACCTAATAGTGCTTACACGTTGATGAGAGAAGTGGTTGGAGACAGTTTACCAATAGTTTTTTCTGTTCATGATATGTCTTCTTACCGTAGACCCCACTTGAGTTGTGAAAGTGGTGACGTAAAAGCTGAGAAAGCTGGTTTTGAAACTGCTCAAGGGATAATAGTAATAGCAGAAGAAGTAATGAAATTTGCTAATATGAAATACAACATAAAAGCACCGTGGATGGCTTTACATGGTTACGTTCCTCAGGATTGGATACCTAAAGACCCACTACCAAAAAGAAAGAACGGAATACATTTTGTTTACGAAGGCGGAATGGTGAACAGTAACGATTCACCAACATATCAATATAGGTATTATTTGCCGTTGTTTAAGGAGTTGATGGCGCAAGGGATACATGTCCACGCTTATGGTGGCAACAGGTATAAGGCGGCTTATGGTGACTACCTGGAGGAGAGAAAAAACAATAAGCTGTTCCACTTTCACTACCAGGTGCCATATCTAAAATTACTAAAAGAGATGACGCAGTTCCATTATGGTTTAGTAGGATTTAATTTTAGAGATACAAACCCTGGTTCTTACGATTTTCTCAATAACACAACTCCTAATAAGTACTGGGAGTATATAGCGGCTGGTGTTATACCGGTGATAATAAATTTCAAAGGTTGTATAAGGTTAGCAAACAGATATGGAATAGGGATTAAGTGTAAGAATCTAAATAGAGTTAAGCTTGATATTAAGAAGTATAAAGGTGAAAAGGATTTAGCAAATAACAAGTATTCAAAAAGTATTGTGATGGAAAACTACATTTGGAAATTGGATAGATTTTTCAGGAAGATAATAAAGGAGTTTCACAACTAATGGAAAAAATGGAATCACCACTTGGTTATCTTTGTTTTAAAAGTATAATCTATAGAATAGTTGTTATAAGTACTATGAGCATTTTCTTTTATTTCCAAATAGAGATGTGTTTATTTAAACTTGGAGCAATAAGTAATGCTTGTTTTTGAGGAATAATAAATACTGTAATATATATAATTTTTCATTATTTGTGGCATAAGTTAATGAATGTGGATATTAGTAAATATGTAAGGTTGGATAAATAAGATGCTTAGAATAATAACCGGTTGTGGACGTAGTGGAACCAACACTGTTACACACCTATTAAGAACAAAAGCAGGGCTAGAAATAGGGCATGAGAAGTGGCGTAAACACGGTGTCGTGTCGTGGGAATACGCAGCAGATCCAAGGATAGCTAGTCCTAAAAAAGCTAGACCAATAAGAGCTTTAACAGAGGATAAAATAGTTATCCACATTGTTAGGAAGCCACTTAACTGTATAAATTCTGTGAGATGTTTTTCTCCTATTTCCTGGCAATATATTGAAAAACATATACCGGTCAATCACGACGACGATTTAACTTTAAAAGCAATGAAGTACTGGTTTTACTGGAATAAATTAGCGGCAGGTAGATCTGTTTTTACTTTCCAGATAGAACAAATAAAGAAAAACTGGACTGAAATAATGAAGGTTTTTAAAATTAAAAAGTATAAATTTTTAAGTGAAGTACCTATACTTTCAAAGAAAACTTATGAAACAAGATTAACATGGAAAGATTTAAGACGAACAGATAAATCATTAATGAAAGAGATAATAAAGCTCGGTAGGAGATACGGGTACGAGATATGATTATTATAACCGGTTGTGGACGAAGCGGCACCAGGTCAGCTTCTAAATTATTAACATCTCTTGGATTAAGTATTGGCCACGAGAGATGGGGAAAAGACGGTGTATCTAGTTGGTATTATGCGGCTGATCCTAGATATGGAAGTCCACTAGATCCAGAAAAATATAAAAGAGTAATAAGAACAAAATACAGAGATGATGATATCGTTTTACACCAGACAAGATATCCGCTTAATTGTATTAGTTTATTCCAAACAGCACAACAGTTCTCCTGGGATTTTGTTTGTAAACATATCCCAGTTAAAATGAAGGATTCACTATTACTACGGTGTATGAAGTATTGGTTCTACTGGAATAAACTTGCTGAAGGTAGAGCACATTTTAGATATCAGTTGGAGCAGGTAGAAGAAAATTGGGAAACAATAAGCAAACTTATAGGTAAAGATGGTGTTGAGTATCCTGGTATACCGAAGAGCGGTAGCAGAGGACACAGCAATTGGACGTGGGAAGACTTACTAAAAGAGGATTATAACTTAACGTTGAACATTATATGTTTAGCAAATGATTATGGATATGACGTACCAAAAGGAGGAAAAATAAGAAAATGAAGAAACCAAAGATCGTGGTAAAGAAATTCAAGACATACAAGGCTTATAAAGCTGGTCAGATGGGTAGTTGTATTTGGACTAGAAAATATCCAGTATATATGCAACGGTGTAGAGATGCTGTTAAGAAGTTTAAAAAGAATTGGATAAGAGGTTGTAAGGTTCTCGATGCCGGTTGTGGTGACGGGTTTGCTATGGACGTAATGAGGAAATATGGTTACATACCTTTTGGTGCAGACTTCCAACCAGCTAAGGTAAGGGTTGCGGAAGAAGCTGGACATGTAACGAAGTGTTGTGATCTACATAATTTACCTTATGGTTTTGATTTCTTTGACGTGGTTTATCACCGACACACCTTTGAACACTTGATAAAGCCATTAGAAACGTTGAAGGAATTCTACAGAGTGTTAAAACCCGGTGGTAGGTTAGATTTGATTGTACCAATAGAAGGAATAAGGAGCAAACATGTTCACGCTATACCAGGAAGAAAGTATATGCATGAAATGTTTTTGTCGGCAGGATTTATAAATTTATGGGCAGAAGTAGTTGATTGTAAAGCTTACAAGGAGGTTTGGATCAGCGGTATAAAATGAAGGTATCTATAGTAAAAACAGGTAGAACAACCATGGGAGCAAACCGAATAGGACAAATACTACGTCCTACTCATGATATAGAATTCACAAAGGATTCTAATGCTAACAAGTTTGACGCTGTTGTTCTACATAATAGGATAGATGTGAGGGATAACAAAAAGAGTATAGTTTATCTCTGTGGTGGTACTACCAGAAAAATATTAGATAGAGAAGATTTAAGAATTAAAATAAACAATAATCCACCGGCGGAGATATGGACTAATTCAAACCAAGCGGCATATCTCTTAAAACATAGGTTACCAAAAATACCGTGTAAGTGTATGTATAGACCGAACGCTTTAGTAATTCCTAAGACGTGTCCACCTATACCAAACAACAGGAGGATACTTTGGTATTGGATAGATAATAATGATCCTTACATGGACGAAGAAATGCAGAGGAGAATAGTAAAAGCATTTATAAATATGTACGATGTTGAAATACATCTCATATCTTCTTTTAGAACTATACTTTATAAGTTTGATGGTGGTTTTCAGCACGTTAAATGGAGAGGTAAAGTTGACTTTAGGAACGATCTACCTGAAGCACATGGTTTTGTAAGGGTATCAAAGCAATTGGACTTTGGTAGAAGCACCTTCCAGGCATTGGCTTATGGTAGGTGGTGTATTTACCTAAACATGGATGAAGATAATATATTTAGTGTTGATAAAATAAAAAATATACCTGGTGCTGTTGATAGTTTTATTAAATATACAACTCAGGATGAAACAGAAAAAAGATGGTTACATATAAAAGAAAACTTCAATGAGAAGGCTTTGAATAAATATTGGTGTAAGGAGCTGGAGAGGGTGTTAAGTACATGAGCTGTAAAGACTTTACCTTTGATCATTATAGAAAGACATTATATATGTTTCAAGCGGCTGGTTATGAACTTGTTCCATTTAGGTATTATAAGAAGGATATGAGGAAAGTTTTAATATTAAGGCATGATATTGAGTTTAATCCTTTAAGAGCTTTGGAAATTGCCAAGATAGAAAAAGAAGTAGGTGTTAGTTCAACCTTCTTCCTCAGATTACACGCCAACGAGTATAACGCTTTTGGGTTTAATACAACTAATATTGTTGATCAAATAATAGAATTAGGACACGAAATTGGTTTACATTCAGAGGGTTTATTTTTTATGGATGTAATGGGGATAAAACGTGATTATAGAGAGTATGTGCAAACATTAAGAGAAGATAAGAAAATGATGGACGAGTTTTTTAATATAAATGTTGTATCTGTTGCACCACATGGTGATAACAGGGCAAAAAAAGACAGTTTATTGGGCGACTTTGAAATGGATTTTATGAGGTATGACCAACACGGAATATTTGAAAAACATGTTTATTCTACAGAGTTTTTTGGTGGTTCAGAGTTTATATACTTATCAGATTCTAATGGTATCTGGCAAGAAGGTTGTATTTGTGAACACCTAAACAACCATAACAAAATACAGATGCTAACTCATCCTTATCTCTGGTATGAAAAACACTACTACTTAGGGAGGACATATCCGCAATGATAGTTACAATACACCAACCGGTGTTTCTCCCATGGTTGGGCTTCTTTTGTAAAATGGTAAGATCAAATATATTGGTTCTATTAGACACAGTACAGTTCTCAAAAAACGGTTATCAAAACAGAGTAGAAATAAAAACCCATCAGGGCAAACAATGGCTAACAGTACCGGTTTTAAAAGGAACACAAGCAATAGAAAAAACAATAATAAATTCAAACACCAGTTGGAGAAAAAAACATTTAAAATCAATAATACAGAATTACAGCAGGTGTGAATACTTTGATGATTTCTTTCCAATACTTGAGATTATTTATAATAGCAAAGAGTGGGAGAGATTATCAAGCTTTAATATTTGTATATTAAACGCTATATGTGAATACCTAGAAATAAAAACACACATGATAAAAGCTTCCAGTATACCAGACTTACAAGGCGGTTCAACGGAGTTATTAGTTAATATTTTAAAGTGGATATCTGCTACCACTTATATCTCAGGTAACAGCGGTAGAAATTATTTGGAAGAAGATAAGTTTAAAGAAAACAACATAGAACTAATGTATTTGCTGTTTGCAAATAACAAATACAATCAGTTACACGGTGACTTCATACCAGGATTATCAATAATAGATTTTATATTTAATTGTGGTAAAGAAGGATTTAAGAAGTGGGAAGAGGAAATAACATGCGAGTCTTAGTAACTGGTAACGCTGGTTTTATTGGTTCTAACTTGGCTAATGCTTTAATTGATCTTGGTTGGGAAGTTGTGGGATTAGACAACCTCAGCACAGGTAAAAAAGAAAACATAAACCCAAAAATAGAATTTCACCAGGTGGATTTACAAGATTCCTGTGATAGGTTTTTTAAGGGTATAGATTATGTCTACCATTTAGCGGCGGTGCCGAGGATAGTAAAAGCAATAAAAGACCCGGTGTCTGCACACAGGAATAACCTTAGTAACACGGTAAAGGTTTTAATGTCGTCAAAAGAAGCCAAGGTGAAAAAAGTTATATATGCCAGTTCTGCTTCCGTGTATGGTAACGCTATTGATTTACCGGTATCAGAAGACACACCACATTCCGCTTTAAATCCATACGGTGTACAGAAATATTGTGGAGAACTTTATTGCCAAGTGTTCTCATCTTTATATAACTTGTCTACCGTCTGTTTGCGTTTCTTTAACGTGTTTGGACCTAATCAGGCAACAGAGGGTGACTATGCTTCCGTTATAGGTATATTCCAACGGCAGGAGCGTGAAGGGAAACATTTAACAGTAGTTGGTGACGGTGAGCAGAGAAGAGACTTTACTTATGTAAAGGATATAGTCAGTGGTATTATCCAGGCAACTTTAAGGGATGTAAAACACGGTATACCAATAAACCTTTGTGCTGGTAAGAATTATAGCATACTTGAACTAGCAGAATGTTTTAGAGGAACAATAACATATCTACCGACCAGACCAGGTGAGATAAAAGAAAGTTTAGGAGACAACAGGAGAGCAAAAACACTTATAAAATGGGAACCTAATTTTGATCTTATATCTGGTTTAAAAGATATGAAGGAAGATAACCAAGAAGAAACACCAGACGTTATTAAGCAAACAATAGACTATTGTAACGAAAGATTAAAAGCTAACGATCCTGCCTGGGCACACGATGTACCACAAGCAGAAGATATATTTTATGGTGGTAGAACAGAGTTAGAGAATGTATTAAACTTTCTAAAAGGGCTTGGAAAATGAACAAAATATTATTTATAGATGTAGGAACCTGCCGTGGCAGTGAGTTTTCTAGTGCTATGAAGATATGGAGCAACATGGATTTTTTGTTGATAGAACCAAACCCGAAGAATTACCAGTTTTTGTTAAAAAAGTTTGGTGACAATAAAAAAATATCTATGTGGTATAGGGCGGTATCTAACAAAACAGGAGTAAAGAAAATATACGTAAGAGATATAGATGGTAAAGAATATACAGATGGAACTACTTTTCATAATGAAATACCTGAAATGATAACTTCAAAACAGAAAAAAGTTTTTTCTATTAACACAATATCAACCACCGATTTACTACTTCCTTTAAAAGATAAGTATGAAAAGATAATTTTACATCTAAATTGTGTCGGCGGTGAGTTTGATATTATAGAAGATATTTTACATTGTGAAGAATGTAAAGATATTAATCTTAGTATCTTGGTTAGATTTTATCATCATCCGCAGTGGTTGAACTGTCCGCAAGCTTATAAGAGCGTATGTAAAGGAATGGAATTAGATAATATTCATTATGTAGAACACAGAACCGTAGCTCCAAAAATTACTTTTTTAGAAGGCATGAAGAGATTAATGAAAGAGATAAACCATGAGACCTGAACTTGTAATAGTGGCTGGAGCAAGACCAACATGGATAAAACTGTTACCTATATTTTTGGAGCTAAAAAACCAAGGTGTAAGTTTCAACATTATACATGCCGGACAACACTACGATGAGACAATGAATGATGTATTTTTTAAGCAATTACCACTACCTACACCAGATTATAATTTAGGAGTTGGTTCTGGTTCCCCGGCTTACCAAGTGGGACAAATGATGCAAGGTATAGAAAAGGTATTACTAAAAGATAGACCAAAGATGGTGCTAATGTCAGGAGATACAAACTGTGTACCGGCAACAGCTTTAGCAACGGTAAAGATGTTACCTAGAATACCACTCATACACTTTGAGGCTGGACTACGTAGTAACGATAAAGAGATGCCCGAAGAATGGAATAGAATTGTTGGGGATGCTTGTTCACAAGTGTTGTTAGCAACAGAACCAAGAGCAGTTAATAATTTAATAATGGAAGGCAGGAGAGGTAAAGATATATTTTTAACAGGCCACACGGTAGCAGATAGTTTAAGAATTTGCTCAAGTATAACATTTATAGACTCAGTAAGAATACCAAACGAAAGATACTGTTTACTTACCATACATAGACCATCCAACGTAAATCAGGTTAGTAACTTTAAAAACCTGATGGAGGAACTTGGTAGATCCTGTTACAAAATTATATTTCCAGCTCATCCAAGAACAAAAAAGTTTATAAAAGATAACAATATAATAATGCCGGTGAACATAGAGCTTTGTGAACCAATGGGATATTTAAGCTTCATTAGTTTTATAAAAAGTGCTGTAGTCGTGATAACTGATAGTGGTGGTATACAGGAGGAATCAACCGTTTTGGGAGTACCGTGTATAACGTTAAGAAATAACACAGAGCGACCAGCAACAGTTAATTTTGGAACAAACTATTTACATGGTACGGATTACAAAAATCTTAACAACATAATTTATTATATAAAGAAATTTTTAAGAATACATCCAGCGAGAGGAAAAATGAGACCACCACTAGATAAATTGTGGGATGGTTGTGCAGCTCAAAGGGTGGTAGATGTTATAAGAAATAAGATAAAAAGTCTAAAATGATAGTGTAATGTGATTGTAGATATTAGTAGATATTATATACAAAAAAGTGAAACTATGTAGGTGGAAAGGGAGTGAAAGAAGTGGCAGAAAAAGAGAAGGTTTACAAGAACGTATCAGGTATATTGCAGGTGATTTGTAATGGTTTTGGTAATTCTAGTCATGTTAGACCGGATGAAACTACCACCGACCCGGAAGCTGGAAAGCTCACGGAGATATTTGAGGAAGTAAAAAGTGGTAAAGAAAATAAGCCAAAACTTGATAAAAAGAAAAGAGTAATTCGTAGACCTGGTGGAGTGAAGAGAAAAGCAAAAAAGGAGAAAGAGGAATAAGAGTTGACGTTACTAAGAGCAACGTTAATAGAGGAACTGTGGGCTAATTTAGGTAGGCCCAACAGGGACACAACTAAGAATTCTTACGAGATAACTACTGCACAAATGGGTAGTTATCTTGATAACGCTCTGTTGGAGTTATACCGGTTTATACCTGTAAGAACTTTACGGTTTATAACTACTGTGAAAGACCAAGCCACCTATTCTGTACCAGCTACAGTTAGAACGTTGCTTGAGGTGTACTGGCCGAGAACAGGATTCTTCGCTACTACCTTTGCAGACCAGATATACTATTACCGTCTACCTGGTTTAGGAGAGAGTGATATTTGGGGCTTGTCTGTTTTTAATAATCCATCGTTGTTTAACGTGGCTACAGCTAAACTCAAGCAGATGGATAGACTAACACCGGTGACCATGGTTTTGGAATTACCTACCAATCAGGTGAGATTATCACCAGCACCTTCATCCGGTGGCGACCAAGCTTGGTTTATGGCCGGTGAGCAATGGGATTGGACAAGCATTGCTGAGATGGACGAGTTTAAGAGAGCTATAATGCTTTGGGGAGAACACGAATCCTTAGATTCCATAGAGTCCAGAAGGAACAAGCTTTCCGGTATACCACGTTCTGGAGGAACTATTGATTATGGTGGAGCTTTAGCGTTAAAACAAACGTCCGAAAAGAAATTAGAAGAGTTTAAGAAAGAATGTTTGTTGCTTAGTAAGTTGTGGTTGTAATGTTAGGTTTTGAAATAGAAGTTGATGCTAAGAAAGCAGAAAAGAAATTAGGTAGAATCAAGTTTAAAACGTTTATGAACGTTGGACTTGAAAGATTACTGAATGAAGCATTAGTAAAAGTAAAACAAAGAACACCAGGTACAGGTAGTATTAGAGAAAAATGGAAATTGCTTATAGAGTATGATAGGAAGACAGGGTTAATTTCAAAAGGGGTTATCTTTAACACTTATGATCCAGAAGATGTTATTCATTATTTGGAAGAGGGTACTCGTGCTCATCCTATTAGAGCAAAGAAGCCACCGTGGTTACTTGTGTTTCCAGTAGCGTTAAGTGATTTTCATGGTAAAGTACCAAAGAATCCGAAGCTCGATAGAAATGGAAGAATTCTAATGTTTGTTAGCACAAAAAATAAACCTATTTATCACCCAGGCACTAAGCCATATAAGATGATAGGTAATACGTTTCCAGAGACATTGGAAGCTACGTTAAAATTTGCAAGAGGTGTACAGAAAAGAGTTAGAGCAAAACATGCCGCTAGGAAATAAAGAAAGAATACTTGTTAATATAGAAGAGGATTTAGAGCTAATAACTCTTGCTAATAATTACAATGGTGATGTAGGTGAAGTAGACAGACAGTTTAAAGAACCGCCAGTTGGAGACTACGAACACAGAAGTATTTATATAAACGATATTAGGGAAGTTAGGACACAGTTGTTACAGGATTTATTTAAGGTGATATTTCATGTTGGTATGGTTTTATATGTGAACGATGTAGATATAGCTACTTTAGCAGCTAGTGAAATTTTATCAACAACCATAAACCTGTTTATTGGAGATGTAAAGACAGCGTTGTTAGACGATCCAACGAGGAACGATGAAGCAAGGAATACACTTATAACAAGCATAATGGTGGACACCGAGACAGTTAATCCACCACAAGCGGCTATTATTTTGATGAGTGAAATAGAATATTATAGTGTGAACTAAGGAGAAAATAAAATGAAATTACTCCAGATATTAGAAGAAGCTAAGAAAGCTAAGAAGGCTGGTGGAAAGTGGGTAACAGTTAAAGGAACAAAAGTTTTTATTACTAAAGATGGAAAAAGGTTAAAAGGTAAATCAGCAATATTAGCTGGTACTTCTAGTAAACAGTTTAATACAAGTTTTGGTAAGGGTATAAAAAGAACTAAAAGAAATCCTGCATTAGATTCTGCACGTGGTAAAAGTCAAAGTTTAGCAATTAAACATCGTATTCAAAAAGGTCAAACAGCTAAAAATAATAAAGATTTAGCAAAAATGATGGATAAATTACATGGAACGTCCTTCGTTAAAAGGTTTCATAGTTAGGGATTAAAATGGCAACATCTAAGAAGCTCTTAGCGTTACAAGCCTGGGAAACTTTACTTAATACTGTATCCAGTATTGAAACTGTTAGGCTTGTAGATAGTGAAGACGAGATGGAAAGACACGATGTTAAGAGAGAGGATTTGCCTATTGTTTGGTTAAAACCTAATGAAGAGGATATTGAATACCACGAAAGCCAGCAAAGCATGAACAGTGTGTTTGGTATTATGAAGGTGTTATCAATAGGTAACATAGTAACTTTTGCTGGTAACTTGGCACAGATAGACGGTGTTGAAAAAGACATAAGAGACTTAGCGGGTGATAATATTAGAGTTTCCGGCACAGCGGTGGCAATAAGTATAGCACCGGGTGTAATACATAACGAGGAACCGTTCCCACTTTTAGGGAGAGATATAAATTTTAGGATAGACATTGAAGCAAGTATTCAAAACGTGTAAAGAGAGGAGTAGATAGACATGGCAAATGTGATTGCAATTAAGAGAAATACAAAGGTATTTATTGCTGTTGAAGCAACTAAAGGAACACCAGCTAAGGCGGTTTCTGATGATACGGTGATGCTTAGTGGTCCCGGTTCTATAGTTCAGGCAAGAGAGGTTATCCCGGACGAGCAGATTAGGGCAGGACGTAGTAGATTAACACCTATTCCAGGACGGTATGAGGCAGGAGCTTGGAACTTTCCTACATATATTAAACCGTCTGGTGCTTTGGGAACTAAACCGGAAGCGGCAAACCTGTTTAAGGTAGCTCTCGGAACAGAAACCACAAACGCTGGCGTGAGTGTTGTTTATACGCTGGCTAACAATATAGAGAGTTTCTCTTTGTGGTTCCTTAAAGACCATACCTTATATATCGGTGTAGGTGCTACCGTGAATGTTTTGGAGATGAATATTCCTGGTGGTGGACCTGGTTTGTGTAACTGGAGTGGGCAGTTTATTAAACAGCTCTACGCCGGTACGGATGAGCTAAATGGTGAACATGCCGGTGCCTCCGTTGCTCTTGGAACTATTACGGTTGCTGATGCTAGAAAGTATAATCTTGCCGGCGAGTCTGGTGGTATTTATATCACTATTGGGTCGGACGATAACGGTGGAGCTGGATTCCAGGTAACTGGAGTAAACTACACCACCAACGTTTTAACCATCAGTCCTAACCTTACTACTACACAGGCGGACGAAGCTGTTGTAGCTCCATGGGTTCCAACACAGACAGAACTTGGTGATCCATTACATGGTAAACCCGGTATAGCAACGTTGGATGAAGGTTCCGGAGCGGCTAACTACTTGATAACCTCTTTCCGGATGACGTTGACTAACAATGTTAAATACATTGATGATGAGAAAAGTGGAGACCTGTTTCCGGCAACACATCTAACTCCTAGCTTTAGGGATGTAGCTGGAACGGTGGAAATCCTTTTCCGTCAGAACGATGTGAAGTTTGACCGGTTTGCTTTACAGAGAACGTCCGGTGCGTTGATAGTGCCAATAGGTGACGTGGCTGGAGATATTGTACAGGCAAGTCTACCACAGTTGGAGTTCCGTGCTCCTGCCGATGCCGGTGATGAAGAGATACGGAGAACGTTGGACTTTGATGGTCCGGCAAGTTCCAGCTTGAATGATGAGCTAAGCATTACGTTTGTATAATATAAAAGAAGTATGGAAAGGGTGAATAAAGTGAGTAAGGAACAAGTAGTAGGAGGAGAAAAGGTGCTAGACTTAAAGGATTTTGTAAAGGGTGCTAAAGAGGTACTTCCAGACAGTCTAGTACTGGATTATCCTGGTTTTCCAAGTTTCAAGGTAACAGTTGCGTTAATCGGTAAAGAGGAACTTGAAGAAATCGCCGATAAAGTCGGAGTTAGCCCGAAGAAAGGGTTTAGACAGCGGAGACGTAGTAGCAAGGCCGAGGATCAGAAGTTTGTACGCTTGTTTGCAGACAAGGCTATCAAACACTGGACTGGTTTAACGCTTGATATACTTAAAGCTCTGATGCCGGTGAATCTCAGCGTGGAAGGTAAAGTACCGGTAGAGATAAAATGTAATTCCGGTAATAAGACTCTGTTGGTAGAGAACTCAATGGAGTTTAGCCTTTGGTTGAACGATGTATGTAGTGACGTTGAGGAATTTAACAAAGCACAAGAAAAGCAGTTATTGGAAAACCTAAAAAAAGGTTAGAGTGGGAGTTCTTAACCGGTGCTCCCACATGTGGAAAATGTGAGGATGATTATGCCTATTTAAAACAAGATCCACCTTGCTTTGAAGATAGAAGCAAATGTGATAAACCGGAACTGTTACCAGATAATTATTTGCTGTATGACCTGTTTTGTCTTGTGCATGATCAATACTCAGTTATAGATGGGATGTCTGGTGTTGGTTTCGGTTTACGTTTTGAATCGGTTCTAGTGGCATTTAAAATACTAAGAGTAGACGAAAAAGACTGGGAATATATTTTTAGGTTGTTAATAGGTTTACATAGGCACATAGCTCATTTACAAGTAAGTAAGGAAAAAGCAAGGAAAGAAAGAAAGAGGAATAGAGCTAAAAGGTAAATGGCGGATATAACACTAACACTAACAGTCAAAGACGATGGTACTGTCCAGCTTAAAAAGTTTGGGAAGAACCTTCAGACTTTTAATAGACAAGCTAAGAAGGATACCAAACAAACCACCGATGAGATGACTTCCGGTTGGCAAAAGATGAGAAATAAGATGGATAAGTTGTTGGGCACCAGGTTTGCGAGTATGTTGTCTAATTCTTTTTCTGCTTTTGGTAAAGTAGCTAAACAGTTGTTCGGTGAAATGAAAACCGGTTTAAAAGTATTAACACCTATAATTGGTGGTTTAATGTCTGCTTTTAAGGCTTTGATAGCTGTTACATTAGCTTGGCAAGTGGTAGTTATTACAACAGCGGCTTTAACTACAACCGGTTTAGTTAAAGTTGGTAAAGGTATACTCACTTTAACAGAACAGTTTGAGAAATATAGGATAGTTCTAAAAGGTGCTTTAAAAGATACGACTGCAGTTAATAAGATCCTAAAGTTTGCCCAGGACTTTGCTATTACAGCCCCAACAACGTTTAGAGCTATTGTGGATGCTGTAAAAGGTTTTGCTATCATACCACAATTAAAACCTATGTTGTTAGATATGGATAATCTAAATAAGACACTAAGAAAATTAATGAATACCGCTTTAGGATTAATGTCATTAGCACCAGAACAGGGTATGCAGGGAGCTTTGTTTGCGTTAAGGGAAGCGTTGAGTGGACAGTTTAGATCCTTACAATTTAGATTTAACCTTATGCCTGAAGTTGTAGCTGGTGCAATAGGTAAAACGGTACAGGAGTTAAAACGTTCTCCAAAGGTATTTCTTGAGGCTATTAGCACGTTTATTGAGCAGAACATTGGTGCGGCAACCTTGGAAGCAATGGGTAAACAACTTTCTATCCAGCTTGGTAACATAACAGATGCCTTCGAGAAAGCTGCAATATTGATAGGACGTTCTGGTTTTTATCAGGCTGTTGTAGAACAAGTAATAAGAGTTGTTGAAGCTCTTTCAAAGTGGGTAGATAGTGCAGATTTTGTGGACAACCAGTCTGTAAGAATAAGTAATGCTTTTAGTTCTATGGTAGATTCCATTACCATGAGTGCTCAAAGCTTAATTTCAGTATTAATAGAAAGCTTCTTTCCAACTTTAGACAAGTTGTTTGGTGGCGATAAATTATTGACCGTAAGCGAAGCTTTTACTAGGTTAGTAGAGATGTTTGCAGAACAATTAGATAAATTACCAGTCTGGGTAGATAAAAATTCAAAAAGTATATTAGGTTTCCTTGGTGACGCTAAAGTTGTATTAGAAGCAATATCTAAACTAACTGTGGGCATTGCTACTGCTGGTGTTAAAGTTGGTGCTTTTCTAGTAAAAATTTCTAAACCTTTAATAGTCAGGAAACGGGCAGAAACAGAAGATGTAGTATCTTCGTTGAGAGAATTAAAAGATCCAGAGGTAGGATTTGAAGAAACAGCTAAAAGTTTATTAAAAGCCGCACATGCTTCTGGTTTTTGGTCCGCCGAAATGGAAAAAGGTTTGGTATTTTTAAAAGAAGTTTTGGAGCTTAATAGGAAATTAAGTAACCAGTCTTCTGGTGTTGAAGGTTTAGGTAAAAAGGTTACTGCGGTACTTGAGAATCTAAGAGGTCAAACAGAAGATGCACAACAGTCAGAAAAAGAATGGACAGCAGTTTTTCTTAACCAACATCGGATAAGATTAAGCTTATTTAATCAGGCATTAGGAATGGTGAAGAAATTAGAACTTAGATTCTTAACCACCTTTGATCCAGAAAAGGGTGCTGTTAAGAAGTTTGAACAACAAACATCTACTATACAAACAGCATGGAATGATTATGTAAGACAACGTGAAGATGATATTGCGGCTGGTGGTGATAAGTTTACGAAAGCACAAAAAGAAGCTTTGGAAGCAGAACTTGTTGAGCAAACCAGATTATGGAAGATAGGTTTTGGTAAGTTTACAAGAATGGTTGAACTGTTGACAGAACAAGCTAGATTAAAAGCTCGACGTGCTCAAGTTAAGTTTGTTCAAGAAGTAATAGGAGGTTTAGGCGGAGAAGGTGGTAGTACTAGACTACAATTAGAAGCTTTTGAACAATTAAAAATGTCACAAAGAAAACAGCTTGTATCAGAAAGAAAAATATTAGAATTTAGATTAAAATCATTAGGAATGACAGCCGAAAAAGCCAGAGAAGTATCTATGTTAAGGATTCATTTAATGGGTGTTGAATTTACAAAACAAAACGAATTCTTACAGTTACAAATACAAGCACAAAATAACTTCTTAGCGGCAACGGAACTTGGTTATCAAAACTACTTTTCTAAACTAAAAAACCAATACCAACTTGTAACAGAGTTTGCAGAAACATCCTTCGGGCGTATAGCACAAACGTTTGAAGATGTGGTGGTTGAAGGTGTTGTTTTAGGAACAAGAAAAATAGGAGATATATTTAGACAGACAATATTGGATATAGAAATATCGTTTCTTAAAATGTTGACTAAGATAATATTAAAGAAAGCTATGGTTGGGTTATTTGGTTTTGATCCGATACAAGCCGGTATTAACGCTTTATCTGGTGCTATAACACCGACAGCGGCAGCAGGTATAGGTACAAATATAGCTCAGGGAATAACTCAGTTTGCTGTACCTGGTGGAATACAACTACCACAAGGTTTCGTTAATGTAGGTAGTGCTGGAGCAAGTTTTGAGTCTTTTGACACAGGATTAAACCACCCTTCATTCCACACAGGTACACCAAGAACATCAAAAGGATTAGTAAACGTGGACGACGATGAAGCCATTATACCTCTTCCAGACGGTCGTTCTGTTCCGGTGAGTTTGGGCGGAAGCCAGCAAGGTGGAGATATAGTAATAATGAACGTAATAGATGCCGAGGATATAACAGCGGCAGGGTTAAGCACAAACGGGAATCAAAGGGTGGTTAAGAACATAATTAATTCAGATACATTAAGAAGAGGTTCAACAAGAAGAATTAGAAAAAGTTTTGATGACTAAAATATGGTGGTGTAAATAATGGCAACACTTGATATATTAGAAAGTTACTTGTCTGAACGTAGACACAGATGGAAAACTCTTATTACTCCTATGGAGAGTGGTAAAGAACAACGGAGAGCTGTTTGGACTAGCAAAAGGAGAATTTTTAATCTTAGGTTAGATCCGTGGACAGACCAAAAAGCATTAGAAATATTTGACTTCTATGATGCCCGTAAAGGTTCTTTTGAATCGTTTACCTTTAGGTGGAACGTTACTTATCAATATGTTGGTACTGGTGATGGTGGTACAAAGATTTATACTGTTCACGACCCGCCCATTGTTGCCGCTAGTGAGATCATTCGTGTAGACGAAGTTATACAAACAGATCCCGGTGATTATTCTATCGTAGACGCCACTGGTGTTATAACGTTTGTTGTCAATGTTCCTAATCTTGCAGACATAAGAGCAGATTACAAGCACGATATAACAATGCGGTTTGTTCAAGACGAACTTGGTTTCCAGGAGTTTAGTTTAGCCCTATGGCGTGGTACGTTACCTATGATCGAGGTGATATAATTAATGCCTCGACCACAGATGGTAGCAGCAGATCCAGCATACAGTGCCGCCTACGATGCTGAGAGACAATTAGAAGAAAACCGACCGGTAGACTTATACACGTTGTTCTTGGACGCTGCGGATGGTGGTACTGTTTACTACGTTAACCATCCTGAAGATGTTACCTTCCCTACTGCTGGACAGCTTTACACGGCTCTTGGTGTAAAACGTAGCCCTATAACAAGAACATTAGATTTACAGGTACAAAGTTTAAAAGCACAGTTGGATGATGTAACTACGGCTTTTGCTTCTTTAGTTGCTTCAGGAGTGGAGTTTGATCAAAGAAGATTATTGGTACAGCAAGTGTTTTTGGATCAACTCGGAGACGCTAAGAATGCTGTTATAAAGTTTGATGGAAAAATGTTGGAACCGGTCGTAGACCAATTGACGTTTACAATGGAGATAATTTCAAAACAATCGGCTATTACTAAGATGTTTCCTGGTAGACGTTACCAAGCACCTTGTCCCTGGGCAAAACGCTTCGGAACATCGGTGGAATGCACCATTGTACCAGCACCAACAGCGGCAGGTGTAACGGTAGTTGGTTCAACTACAACTACTATAAATGTAACAGATAGGGCGGAAGCAACAGATTATTGGACGTTTGGGATACTTACCATTGCTGGTGAAAAAAGAAGGATAAAGAAGTTTACGCAAGCGGCAACACAAACGATAGAACTTGATTATGGCGTAACAACAGCTCCAGGAATAGGAGTAGCTTACACGATAGAACAGGGTTGTGATGGTACACCAAAGACCTGCACGGATGTACATAACAACATGGTGAATTACGGTGGAATTCTAAGCATACCAAATACTATTATAACCCAATACACACAGAAATTTGAGCAAGGATAATGAATAAAGAGTTTAACGCTTTTATAGCTGAGAAATACCAATTATTAAAGTTTAAAGAAAACGGTAGAGATAAAGATGGTGTTGATTGTATAGGTCTCCTGTTGACAATATATAAAGAACACTTTCCAGAAGCTATACCGGAAAGTTTAGGAAAAACAACGGACTGGTTTAAAAAGTCAATAGAAGAGTCTGCTATAGAATTTGAAAAGTTTTGTGACGAAGTAAAGTTATCAGAAGCTAAACCTTTGGACATAGTTATGTTTAAGCTTTTTAATAGGGCACATATAGGCGTTTACTGCGGCGGTAACATGTTTGTAAGTGCTATGCCAAAGGTAGGTGTAGCAAACCAGTATATTCACCGTAGAATATGGAAGAATTCGTTGGAAAAGGTATATAGAAGGAGACTGGATAAGTAATGGCTGGTGCTATTATTGCTGGACTGTTAAAAGCTGGTGGAGTAAAAGCCATCACTGCTGGTATTATCGGTGGTGCTGTTAGTTACACTATGGCTAAAAGTCAGCAACGTAGATTAATGCGTAATCTCCAAAGAGCAAACCAATCTCCAAACCAGGGGTTTGGTGTACCTTCCAATACTATATCCAGTGAATATGTTATACCGGTTGTATATGGCGAAACATTATTAAACGCTAACACTATGTATTCCTCTTCACCAGGTAAAAAAGTGACACAGCTTTTAGGATTATGTGAAGGTGAAATAGAATCCATAGAAAATGTTTATGCTAATAATATCCTTTTAAAAGATGAGAGTGCTTCTTCCGAGGTTGATGCACTAAAGGTTTATTTTAGAGGTCCATGCACTACAGCAGAAGTTGAGGTAACAGCTACACAAGTTCTTCTTAAAATAGATGCGGCAGTGGTTTACACTTTAACAATAGCAGAGAAGACAATAAACGATGTGGCGGAAGAGATAAATAGTAGGGACACCGGTGACTGGAGAGCAGAGGTAATAAATTATAAGTATATAAACTTCGCTGGTTCTAAATTAAAAATACTAGCTTCCACAAACGCTAAATACAGAAACTTTGGTTTTCCTTACAGTGGAAGTTTTGCTACTCTACAATGCACGTATACCACGGGTAATTGGACGTTGAGAGATTGTAGTTACACAGGCTATACAGGAACATCAGCACAATCGTTAGACGATAGGGTAAAAGAATATGTGAAAGTTACGGATTGTGAAACGATTGACAATTGGACCGCTGACCCTGGTCCGGTTATTAATAACGTTTATATAAACCACCCAGTAAGAAAGACCGGAACATATAGTCTACTCCATTGGGTTATCTCAGCAATTCTTGGTACGGAGTATAAGGCTATTTTTGATCAGCCCGGAACGTGGGACTTTTCCATTGCAGATGATTTGGTGTTGTGGTCTTATTCCTGGAATCAAGCAAGCACAACCTATACATGGTTTAGGTTAGAGTTAGAAGATACAAATAATGATATGAGTTATTGGAATTTCCCTGCTTTTAATGCTAACGAGTGGGACGAACACACATTTGATCTAAGTACTCCAGACGGTAATAATGGTGTAGATTGTGATCTAACAGATGTTGATACAATGACGATAAATATTAAACCTAATTTTGGTGGCGTTGCTTCAAGAATTAGTATTGATGACATAAGATTAAGTAAAGATATAGGTGTTGACAAGCTTGGCGGATTAAGAAATTTAGCTTATCTTGCCAATACATGGACACAAAGCAATCAGTTACCACAACTCCCAAACGTTTTAACACATATCAAAGGCACAAAAGTTCCTGTTTGGGGAGGAGCCACTTATTCAACCATATACTCCTATAATCCAGCTTGGCAAGTTATGGACGTAATGGAGAATACAAGATATGGTTTGGATTTGGATAGAACCAACGATATAGACGACGATAGTTTTAAAACCTTAGCTACAAGTTCCGATACCGGCGTAACAAGTGATTATGACTCAGCAAGCTATAACCGGTGGACAATGCACTACACACAAGATACCGAAGACCAAGCAATGGATATTATTGATAATATGGTGCTTCACTTTAATTCCTTCGTGTCTTATTCCGATGGTAAATATTTTATAAAAGAGGATATAAACGAAGCAAGTATACAAGCCTTTGATATGGATAATATCAAGGCTAATACCTTCTCTTTCTGGAGATTACCAAGCGAACTTAGATATAATAGTGTAAGTGTTTTATATAAAGATCCAACACAAAACTGGATAAATAACGAAACCCCACCCGCAACTAATAAACCGGATGTTGATGCTAGAGGATTAAACCATAAGACGTATGAGTTAATAGGAATAAATAATGAGTTCCAAGCACAAAGAATAGCTAGACAATACTTAAACGTTGCACAATACAATAGGATATTTTGTTCTTTTACTGCCGGTATAGATGCGGTTATTTGTGTACCTGGCGATATTATAACAGTAACACACGATATACCACAATGGACAACTAAAAAATTCAGGGTAATACAAATAGAGGAATTAGAAAATAACGAAGTAGAATTAACTCTAAGGGAGCATAATTCGGAAGTTTACACACAGAATCAGGATGGTGTTCAAGCAACCGCAACAATAGATAATAACCAGCAGATACAGAACGCTTTATCACCACCACCGGAAGTACAATGGATAACAGCAACAGAGGATGGTGAGCTACAAGGCGATAAAGGATGGGTAACGTGGATAGATTTAACGTGGAAAGGAGTAAGCTGGCGGTGGTTTAGTGGTTATGAATTACAAGTATCAAAAGATAGTGGAGACTATGTACCGGTGGAAGTAAACTTGGACGAGGAAGACGGAGTGGCTTATAGATACCCAACACCGGTCGTTGGTTCAACTTATGATTTTAGAATTAGATCAAGTGGTAATCTTGGTACAAAAAGTGACTGGTTAGACGCCACACAAGTAACCGTTGTTGGTAACCCTGGTGTACCTGGAGATATAACTTTTGTCCAACCAACAGTTCCACCAGTACCTTCTGATTTAACAAGTTTCTTTAGAGAAATACTTGTAAGTTGGGGAGCTATAAAAGCAACGTATGGAGATATTATTGTATACGAGATAAGAGACGAAGATGCAAATTGGGGAACAGAAGACTCTCACCAAATATATCAGGGCTTGGCGACAAACTTTAATATAACTGATCCACCCACTTCTCCAGTAACATATACATATTATGGTAAAGCTCAAAATAGGTCGGAACAATGGTCAGCAAATTCAGATACGGTAACAATAACAAACAGTGTACCGGCAAACGTTGGTTCCATAACTGCTGTACCACAATATAAGAGGGTGATATTCTCGTGGCCACCTAACACGGATAAAGATTTAAAAGGGTACAAAACAAGAACAGCGGTGGATGATTGTTTCACTGTTACTTCTTCAAATAATGAAATGATATTTACCTCTGACCAAGGTTCGGCAACTATTACAGTAAATAATGGTGCATATACCGCCGATGAGGTGGCTACAGAATTAGAAACAAGAATGCAAGCCAATGCCGCTATCACTGGTGGGGTTATTACTTGGACAGTAACATACAATGGAGGTACAAACAAGTTTACAATAGATGCTGGTGGAGGACACACTATTGCTTTAACGTTCTCCGGTAGTGACGCTGCGGAAAGAACTTTTGGATTTACAGCCGATAAAGGAGCAGCACAAACCATCACTTCAGATGTTGCTATTTATGGTTCTTGGAGTAGTTGGGTAGAAGATCCAAAGAGTAATGTAGAACGTGGATTAACAGATGCGGAAGTAACAAAGGTAGGAGAAACACCAACTATTTATACAGAGGTTTTAGCTGTTGATATATTTGAACAAGATAGTGCAACCGAAACCACAGCAAATGGTACACCAGACGATGCAACAATAATCTATACAGAGATAGTACAAGCTAACGATGCTTCTGGTCTTTCTTTAAAAGACGATGGAGGAAATTTAGGAGTAGATATTATTGACGGTGGTCAAGTAGGTATAGGTATTGCTGGTAATGCTTCTTATGATTTAAAATTAGGTGGACATTTTTCAATGCCCTTAGATAGTAATATCTATTTAGGAGGAAAACCATTCACAAGACTTGATGATCCAACAAATAATATATTTTTCGGAACAAGCACCGGCGGTGAGTTTAATTTTTATGGTAATAGTATGTCAGGTTGGGGTAAAGTTAATACCGGTGATTTAGATGTTACTGGTGATTTAGATGTTACTGGTGATCTACAGGTTGGCGGAGTTATAAATGGAAATTTAGAAATATTAGGGGCGTGGGATGCTGGTGTTCCTTGGGCGGTAACA
>Ga0098033_1000202_pt1 | contig 30283 bp, 16 predicted proteins | sample 1_EtaG_FD_75049 | JGI IMG/M metagenome (GOLD analysis project Ga0098033, IMG submission 75049) | Marine viral communities from the Subarctic Pacific Ocean - 1_ETSP_OMZ_AT15124 metaG | ecosystem: Environmental > Aquatic > Marine > Oceanic | place: Pacific Ocean | collected 2015-01-07
CTCAACCAGTATTTCCAAAAAATGGCCCACACAAAGATTTACTTGATTTAACTCTTCGCACAGCCCTAGAACCGGTTGAGGTGGCCTTTGTCTCAGATATTAAATCATTTAAAAACAAAGCTGCACTACTTGACGCATCCCAAGTTATGCCCAATCCAGAAAATAAAGAGGCACCAATTGAAATTAATAAAGGTGAATTTGATTTTGCAGCTTTGAAAATAAAACCAACATATGCTGATGTATTAATGGCGCAAATCCACACTGTAAAGTTAGACCAACCAACGTTGGTCACAAATGAAAACGATTTTGTTTCTACATACGAAATTACGCGTGGAGAAGCTGAAAACGTAACTAAAACGGTTAACAAAGTGATACCATTAGCTAATGGCAATAGTTTGTTTTTTGTACAAAACGATATTAACGAAGAATCTATAGATTTGGTCATGGCGTGCGAAATTAGCCCAACAGACGGTATTGTCTTCACTCGCTATGGAATTGTCGCACAAGAATTGCTTGAAAAAGCAGAATTAGATATCCAAGCCGGGATAGTTTCCCCCAATAATGATTATTTAGACAAATATAGAAATACGCTTTGGGGCTCATTCGGGGATTTACATACTCTTCCTAGTAATATTATTAGAGAGTTACACACAGCGCTCCAAAGAAACATTCATGGCGTATTATTGCAACACAATATAGGTGTTATCAGTGGTCCTGCGTTTTTGCAGATGGTAGAACTTTTAATTCCAAAAACAGTTTGGGATAAAGAATGTAATTTAGATCCAAAAGCTGGTCGAATCGACCACACACCACTTCTTGTTCAAAAGGCTGTAACCGACAGCCTTGCTGAAATTTGTCCGAACCCTGCTTTTGCTACACCAGAAAACAATGATTTTGAAAACTCAGTAGAACAAAAATATGTTGATATTATGATTCGTCTATACATTGTAGATTTTGTTTTCAGAACTCTACCAATTATTAAATTTGCTTATTCTAGAGATATGTTCGACAACGACTACGTTGCCGCAGCGATTACCGGGTATATGCGTACAGACCTTATTAATCGATCCAAAAAGAAAGTTTTTACCGGCAAGGGTGAATTAAGTAAAAAAACATATTTTACAGAAGTAGTTCGAATTCTTCGTACTGATGAAGATGAGTCTGAAGATTCAATTGAGATTTTGACTAGACGTGTTAGAAAAGAATTAGCCACAATTAATGATAAGTTTATTGATATAGCTGAATTAGTTTTTGAAGATGATCCTGTGGCAATAGATTTTAACCATTCGGTGTTGGAACAGTTTGACAACATTCCAATTATTACAGACAATACTGAAGGTTATTTTTATGATTATAAAAACGCAACAGTACCCGGGTTTTTCGGAGAAACGACTGGAGAAACGAGAATTAAAACAAGTAAGGCAATCAACCTGTATAAAACTTCGGTTGGTAACACTGGTTTAGAAATTGATGAGTATGATTGGTTCCACAAAGGTTTGAAAGACAGTCTTAATGTACAAGAACCATACAAATATTATGAGAAATTTAGTAATTTGTTCTTGGGTGCGTCTTTTGCGTATCAATATTTTACACAAACAATCGATAATGATGGCAATATTATGGTATATCCATATGGAATCAACACAGATACATTCGATCCTGCGCTGACAATATCTTATGGAAGCAGACTAGTGATGGTGGTTTTAGATGACCACGCATCCAATTCTACAAAAATCTTTATGGACGCAGCCAAAACAGCCACATCACCAGAATTAAAACTTTACACAGTTAACGATTTAAATGCCGCCCAAAAAGCAAAGTTAACAACGTCAGAGTTTTCCGCTGTTGATGTTAATAATGACGGGCCGGTTTTCTTACAACCATTGTTCGAATATACACAACCCAACAAACCGGCAGAAAAAGAAGAATTATTAACTCAACTAATCGACACACCGGGTTTTTCGGAATATTTCTTGGATTATAAACACATTGATTTGGAATTGTTTTGGTTTATGCATCTTTTGAATGTACATGAGTATGTTGGTGACGCCATGCCGTTATATGATAAGGTGTTTAATAATACTAAAGGCCTTTTGATGGAAAGCTTTTTCTCTGTAATACATTCCTCAGAGATTAGGAGTGACTTGGACGCGGGTGAGTCTTTATTAACCAAGCTGCAGGCTGCAGAGAATGATGTAACGAATTTTGTACACGGTCTTAAACCAGATCTGCAAAGTATGTACGAAGAAACACCATTTTTGTTAATGAAGGGTGTTGCCGATTTAATTGATCCATTTTGGGAAGTTTTCCCAGCAACAATATTTGGTTTAGTAGCTAAAGCTTTGGATAACGATTTTAACAACAAAACACCAGAAGAACAACAAGCATTAGATGACAAAAAGAAAGATCTTAATTGTCCCGAAGAAACTAATTAAGTAAGAATGAGCGGATTATCAGTTAAATTACCAATTCAGATCGATTCAAATGACGGATACTCGTTAAATAAGAACTTCGTTGCGTTGATCAGACAAAATTTTAGAATGTTACTTCTTACCGTGCCCGGGGAACGTATTATGAACCCGGATTTTGGTGTGGGATTAAAACGTTATTTGTTTGAGCAAGATACAGACTCGTTAAAAGCAGAAATTTCTGGTAGAATTAATAGTCAGGTTTCCAAGTACATGGATTATATCGATGTTTTGAACATTAATATCGATACAGGCGATCCATCGATAAACGACACCGAATCGTATATATACTATATATCAATTCGGTTTTATGTCAAACCTCTTAATATTACAGAAATTTTAAATTTGGAGATTAGCTAATGGACAAAAAATTAGTCCCGATTAAATATACTAGTAGAGATTTTAATGCTATTAAACAAGATTTAGTAGAGTACGCCAAGCGTTATTACCCGGATTCTTATAAAGATTTTTCTGAGGCAGGCTTCGGCGCATTGATGACAGACATGGTAGCCTATGTGGGCGATATCCTATCTTTTTACATGGATTATCAAACAAACGAAAGTTATCTAGATACCAGCGTCGAATATAATAACATCGTGCGCCACGGCGAATCACTGGGTCACAAATTTACCACAAACCCTTCGTCACACGGAATTGTTGATATCTATGTATTAATTCCAGCCAATGCAAATGGAATTGGTGTTGATATTGATTATTACCCAATAATGAGAAAGGGTAGCACCTTCCGAACTAGTACTGGAAACAGTTTTGTTTTGTTAAACGATATTGATTTCAACGCAGTCGGCGTCGAGACAACTGTTGCGCGAGTATCTACCACAACCGGCGCACCAACCTATTATGCTCTCCGAGCCAAAGGTGTGGTTGTATCCGGCGCAGTTGCTAGAGCTTCAATCACAGTTGGTGATTTCGAACGGTTCAAAAAAGTAAGAGTTCCCGGTAGTAATATTGCCGAAATCCTATCTGTCTCTGATTCTGATGGCCGTGACTATTTTGAAGTAAGATATTTATCGCAAGATGTTGTGTACGTGCCCGCAGTAAATCGCGGCGCAGATAAATCAACAGTTACTTCGGTACTTAAACCAGTTGTTGTACCTCGTAGGTTTGTAGTAAAACGTGAGCTGGGAGATTTATATTTACAGTTTGGTCACGGATCGGAAGCCAGTCTGACAACAGACACCATTAAAGATCCATCAGAAGTTGTGTTGCAAAAACATGGAAAAAATTATGTTACAGATGCAGAGTTTGACCCGTGGAATTTGTTATCGACAGAACAATTGGGTATAAGTCCATCTAGTACGACATTGGAAATTGCTTATAGAGTTAACACTAGTGGTAATGTAAACGCCGCAGCCGGAAGTATTAACTCGGTATCCGATGCCAAACTAGATTTTCCCGCAGCCGTAGAAGGCGCGGTACTCGCCCCGGGACACATTTCTATAATAATTAACTCAATTGAGGTTTCTAACGTAGACCCGGTTTTGGGAGATATAAGTTTACCGACACCCCAAGAGTTAAAATTCAGAATTCAGAATTCTTTTGCCGCTCAAAGTCGAGCCGTTACAGATAAAGACTATGAAAGTGTAATCTATAATATGCCGCCCGAATACGGCGCTGTCAAACGCGTAAAGATTGTACAGGATAAAGATTCGTTCAAACGTAACTTAAATATTTACATATTATCTGAAAATTTTGACACTACTTTTGCAACGTCAACAAGTACTTTGAAAAACAATTTAAAAGTTTGGCTCGCACAGTATAAAATGATAAATGATACAATCGACATACTCGACGGCCACATAATTAATTTGGGTGTTGAATTCGAACTAATCGCTAAAGAGAACAATAACAAACATAGAGTACACAATTTGGCAATCGCGACATTAAAAAACAAATTAGCTCAAAAAATGTATATTGGTGAACCACTGGTTATAACAGATATATACCAAGCGCTGAATCGAGTAGATGGGGTTTCTGATACAACAAAAGTACGAATCTTTAAAAAGGATGGGACAAGTTATTCTTCAAACCTTTTCGATGTTGACAGTAATTTTACTAGTGATGGACGTATGCTTCAGTGTCCCAAAAACGCCGTGTTTGAATTTAAATTTCCAGATGCAGATATCATAGGGGCAGTAAAATAATGGCTATTAAAAGATACGTAGCGAATAAAGACACAACAATAACAAATGCCTATAAACCCGGAATGTTGGTCCGAGGAACTGGTTCTAATATGGGTTTGGCAGACTCTATGGAAATATTTTCTATTTATGGCCAGCAATCAGCTACCTCATCAGAACTTTCTAGAGGATTAATTCAATTCCAAGATAATGAAATTCAAACAGATCGAACTGCTGGAGATATCCCAGCGTCAGGCAGCGTAAACTTTTATCTTCGTCTTTTTAACGCAAAACACCCATTTACATTGCCCAAAAGTTATACTTTGGGTGTACACCCGGTTAACGCTAGTTGGGAAGAAGGCCATGGCGTCGATGTTGATGGATATACTCATCTTACATACGACACAGAAGGAGCTAGTTGGCTTCGCCGCCAAGCATCCACTTCATGGACAGACATTGGTGGAGATTACGATCACAATAGAGAGTTATTTGATACATTTGATACCGGTGAAGAAGATTTAGAAATTGATATTACAGAATGGGTAGAAGAGTGGTTAACTGGATCGATAGCTAACAACGGATTACTTCTTAAACTGTCAGGCAGTCAAGAAGCCGCTTATACCGGTTCTGCAGACGGACTTCAAATTATAAACACCACCGGTTCTGTCACAAACTATTATACTAAAAAGTTCTTTTCCCGGGGCACCGAGTTTTGGTTTAAACGACCCGTAATTGAAGCCCGATGGGATTCGACAGTATTAGACGACCGGGGTAATTTTTATAGCAGTCATTCAGCCGCGCCTGCATCCTACAACGATAATACAATTTACATGTATAACTATTTTGGGAACTCACTGGTTAATATTCCAGACATTGGTACTGGTGCAATTTATGTAAGACTTTATGTTGCAGAAGAAAATGGAGCCAGTTTGACCACAATGGTAACCGGTGGGTATGTTTCTACCGGCATTTACTCTGCTACTTTAGCTTTGGCAGCAACAGCTAGTCAAGTATACGACCGGTGGTTTAATTCTGCAGAAACAGTTTGTTATCATACCGGTACGATTGATATTAAATTTGCTAAACCAAGCAACGCTAATCCAGATCGATCATATATAACCAATATTACTAACTTAAAGCCTAATTACCATGCGCACGAAACTGCACGTTTCCGTGTGTACACGCGCAAAAAAGATTGGAACCCGACTCTTTATAAAAAGGCCCGTAATAATGTATCTCGGAACCTTGTTGAAGTTGGTTATTACAGACTTAAACGCGTGATTGACGACTGCACAGTTGTTGCATATGGCACAGGTTCAACGGCTCATACAAAATTGTCATATGATACCAGTGGTAGCTATTTTGATTTTGATATGAAAATGTTAGAACCGGGATACATGTACGAAGTCGATTTTGTGTATGATATTAACGGCAGAAACGAGCAACAACCGGAACGTTTTAAATTTAGAGTAAAAGAGTAAGTTAAATGTCACTAAAGAATTTGTTTTCAAAAAAAGTACTCCCTGCTAGTTCTATCGATGATGTTGGGGACGAAGTTGAATCAAAAAGATTTGTTGACGCCAAAGAACAAAGTTTCGAAGAATATATCCCTCATGTTGATTATTCAAACCCAGCAAACTTTAGTTTTTATGGCTCAGCCCGCCAATATTATGAAGATGCCACTGAGCATATTCTAGTAACATATCCATATGACGGTTCTCGTACAGAAAGACTGGAATGGGAGCTTAGCGCATCCGCATTAGACTTATGGATTCTAGAAAACAAATGGCCAAGAACCGCAGGACACATCCAATTTGGGGCTGGTGTCGGTTGGGGCGATCAAACTTCTATATCTGATGGCTATGGTAATCCAGAAACCAAAGAATATATCTATATTAAAGGTGGTCCGAACGTTGATAATATCTTTGATCAAAGTAATTCTAGAGAATCAAACCTTAAACTTGACGGCGCAACTGGAAATACTGTAGAATTCTGGCTTAAAAAAGATGTAACACTTGAAGGCGGAACAACGAACAGGGAAGTTATATTCGATGTGTATAACACAGGAAGTTCAGAGGGTAATCCTGATTATGGTAGGTTTAGAGTAGAAGTCTCCGGTTCCGTACCGTTTCTAATATCATACGAGTCGGGTAGCGCGGGCTTTGTCGATGCGCAATTGGGCAGCGGTATTGGTGGAAACATGACCGATGGTGAATGGCACCATTATGCCATTGTAGCGTTTAATACAGGCAGCACAGTTGAAACAGTGCTTTACGTAGACGGCGAATACAACGATTCTTTTACTAGTGGATCTGTTGTCAATTATTTAAGTGGAGCCATGGTAGCTACCATCGGCGCATTGGCAGCAGCACCAAGCGGTTCAGCCACACCCGGGTTGGGTTGGGGCAAAATGTCCGGTTCTTTGGACGAGTTCCGATTTTGGACCGCCAAACGAACAGCAAAAGAAATTGGTAGATATTATAGAACGCAGGTCGGCGGCGGCACAAACATTGATGAAGCTAATACCGCGTTGGGTGTATATTACAAATTTAATGAAGGAATAAGCGGGAATAGCACTACCGACGCGGTTGTTTTAGATTATTCTGGTCGCGTTTCAAACGGAGCGTGGACAGGTTATGCAAATGGGTTACGCCACACAGCCAGCGCGATGATCGATTCTCTGGCAGCAGAAAACGAATTCTTAGATCCAATATTACGTTCTACAAACAACGAAGTTGTTACCCTCCGCGCGAACCTATATGAATCTGGAACAGCGCACGACATGCAAAACCCAGCTAGCTTATATGGCTCGGTACCAAGTTGGATTACTGAAGACGAATTCGAATTAGACGGTAAATCACTTAAAAAACTAGTACAAATTATGGCCAGTTATTTCGACACTGCGCAGCTTCAAATACGTGATATGCCTCATTTGAAAAACGCGGATTATTCTACCTCGTCTGCCGCACTATCTCCATTTAACGACCGTAATTTGATGCACCATGGTTTTAATACACAAGAATTGTTTGCAGATTCTACAGCTTTGGAAAGATATCTTAATCGTACAGAAACAGAATTATTTGAGGCGCAATTAGAAGATGCCAAACGTCGTATCTATGAGAATATTTACAACAACCTAACACATATTTATAAATCTAAAGGTACAGACAAAGCTTTTAGAAACTTATTACGTTGTTTCGGTATTAATAGTGATGTAGTTGATTTGGTTATTTATCCCAACAATACAGAATTTCGTATTGAAGATACATATACAACCCACGCACACAAAACAAAGTTTATTAACTTCAACGATGCCGATCGTCATGACTCGACAATTTATCAACAAACATCCAGTGCTGGCGATGCAGACCAAGGAAATTATTTATCTGCCTCGTTTGACGATGCTACTAGTTTCACAGTAGAAACACACATAATCTTTCCCAAAAAGGGCAGTCCTGCTGATACAAATTATTTAGATTACCGCCAGCACACATCTTCTCTTTTTGGCATGCACACAGCCAGAGTAGACGAAGGAGATTTAGAATGGGCCACTAGCGATGATGCGACTTTCCAAGTACATGTTACTAGGGATGTTCTTACACACGACCCAATCTCGGGCCTAGGATTGACGGAGAGGGACGTACGCTTTGTATTTACATCTAGCGTAAACGGAATTCCGACACTTACTAGTGACCTGTTTGCTGAAGTATATGATAATAATCGATGGGCAGTTTCTGTCAGCATGCGTCCTCAAGAATGGCCGTTTGCGGCAGAGGCCAACAACAATACAAATCAACCCTATATTGTAGAATTCTACGGTGTCAATGTAATACAAGACACTGTACAGAACAGTTTCTTTGTAACCGGTTCTGTACCGTATGCGTCAGGCTCAGCCTTTATGACTGCGCACAAACGTTTATATGCAGGCGCGCATTACCAAGACTTTACCGGCAGTTTGATTGACCAAACCGATGTTAAACTTGGACAGGTAGCTGCATGGTTAGATTACATACCAACAGGAACAGTGTTATATCACGCATATAACCCAGCACATTATGGCCGTCGCCAGCCTGATCAAAACGCGTATGTCTATGAAAACACTGGCGATATTTATATTCCACGAAACGACACTATAGCTCTTTTGTGGGATTTTAACAACATTACCGGCTCTGGTGAGAGCAGTGACGGACTCCCAACAACCAGTGATGCTACCTTCGTTGTTGACGACATGATTTCTGGTTCAGTAGCTACCGGCGCGCGTTATGGCTGGGTTGGAGATATTGTGAGTAAACAATACCCGGGTAAGGGAGATTTATTCTTACCAAATGATGATGTTGCCAGCACAGAATATTTGCATGCGTTACGTATGTCGTTTCCGGAAGAATTACAAAACACTAGTTTAATTAAAATCTTAGAACAAGACGATTTAGCTTTTACAAGAGATAGTCTACCAATCAATTACTTCTTTTCTTTAGAAAAAAGCATGCAACGCGTAATTTCACGTGAAATGATGAAGATGTTTGCTACGGTGAAAGACTTTAGTAATCTAATAGGTGAGCCTGTAAACAAATATCGTCATAGCTACAAAGCCATGGAAAAACTTCGTGTCCGCTTCTTCGAAACCGTAAACAACACACCCGATATGGAAACCTTCTTTACATTCTATCGATGGATTGACTCAGCAGTTTCACAAATGGTTACAGAATTAGTACCGGCATCAGCGAGATTTTCTGATAAAATTGGAAATATCATTGAAAGTCACGTATTAGAGCGAAGCAAATATGTGCATAAATTCCCGACTCTAGAACTTAAAACGTCAGATCCTGAAGGTGGTTTGGTCGGTATTAACAGACACTTGTATAATTGGAAAGAAGGCCACGCGCCTTTAAGTGGTGAACAAAACGATAATGGTTATTGGTGGTGGCAGCAAGCTCGCCGTAATAACGAAACTTTTGAAGATACAGCAATTCACCAAGCACATCGAAAACTATATTTTAGTAGTTCTTTAGACGCATTAGAACGAAGTTGGACAACCCCATATAAATATTCTGCAGATGGCGAGACAATGTATAATCTCGTCGGTGGTGTAAATTATCATAGAAACAAAAAACCTAATCTAGTAATCGATGAAGTAAGATCTGGTAAAACACTAACAATTAGCAGCCCCGCATATACGGCAGAACGTTCGGATAATAATGATGAAGATTCTAAACGTGTTGCACCCAACAAAAAGTTTGCTGTACCGGTTAAACCTGATATTTTGGTGGCACAAATTAATCCAACTGGCCATGATGAATATTTACAAGGTAAGCATTTAATATTAGCGCCATTTAAAATTCAACCAATGCTTCAAGCCGACGCTGGCGGATATTCAGAACAAGTAATTTCGGGTTCTTTGGCTCAAGACAGAGAAATAGGACCGTATCAAATACCAAACATTGTTAATCTCCACAACAACGTCGCAGGCCATAATGAAGTACCGATGCAATCTCCGTTTACTAGAGAATATAATGGTGGTTGGACACATAGAAACCAAGATCATGAAACCCGATTAACCGTAGTTTCAGGTGATCCATTAGACGGTAGAATAGAAGCGTGGCATTTAGAATTAGTTGGTGGAACCGGCTCGTTTTCACAACCACACAACAGAATGGCAAAAACTAGATGGAATGGACCGTCTACACACGTTAACATCAGAAATATTAAAACAGTTCAGTCAGCTTATCCGGAAATGGGCAACTATTCAAACCAGTATGAATTTTTCCAAACAACCGGTAGAAAATTCCAAAACAGAGCGTTTGTTAAAAGCGAAGGGTTCACATATCAAGCAGCAGAATCTCTATTTGTTTCTGGCATTATTGATTTTACATTGCCAGATCGTACCGGCAGCACAAATCAACATATTTTCGTAGAAAGATTTTCAGCACCCGGTGGAGCAGAAGTACTTTCATTAGGTTTCCTAGACTTCATTTCGGGTGAGTATGCCGTTCACAATGCATTACCATGGCGAAATTTAACAGTTAGAGAAGCTTTAAACTCTTGGCACGGCGACCACGCTAATCAATTTGGTTATTATTCAGATTACCGTACGGCAGAAGATTTCGAAAATGCTTCATGGAGCCCAACATATAATGGGTTTTCAGCATCAGCAACCGCCGCCAATTATGATGGAATGGCCAGTTATCATAAAGTTAATCGTAACTCACAACATAGACTGTCATTAATTGATGAATTATCAGAAGACACTCAAATTGTACAGAAATATGATAATTGGTTTATTCAACACGCAATTCCAGCTAGTGATATTCAATATGCATGGATTACTGCTAGCGCAGAAACCTTCTTAGGATTTTCTACCAATAACCCGGTACCAAGTGCTTATGTCACAGGTTCTGGTATTGTGTTTAGTTCGCATTCACATGTTGAAACTAATGACGGGTTGTTACATGTAGATTACGTCGGATTGAATACTTTGATTCACCAGTCAATCCTTACTGACAATATTACTTTAGCTGGGCCTTCTGGTTCACAAACGGATTTATCTGAATTTAATAATCCTACAATTGGTACATTAGAAGCTACACCTGAAGACCTTTTGAACGGTTTGATTAGTCATAGACAAGGCCCGTACGGTTGGCCAAGTTGGAAACAAATACGTCCGACACACAACGCGTTGGTAAGACACTTACGTAAAAACAACAAATTAGCCTTAGTAACTGGAAAACAATCAAAAAACACCAAGGGTATTGTTGAACAATCGGTTTCATTATATGATGAGCCTGCGGTAACTTTCCGCAATTTAGTTATGACTCACGAAATGAAAGTAGCCGATGAACAAGGTCGATTAAACGACTTCGAAATTGATCACACGTATGCTAATATGTTACAATCATTTGCCAATACAGAATTGGTTAATGGATTGAATACTCATATTTCACCAGATCAAACTGTATACGAAGATTTGAAGCAAATATATTTGGATGAAACAATTGACGAAACAACACCACAGCTTTCAAAAATAACTTATCGTGATACAATTTATCCGCGAGAAATTAACGTCGGACTTGAAAATACAAGAGCCCGCACAAACTATGAAGTAACATGGTGGTCTGCCAGCGTAATTGACAGACAAGAGATTGATTTGGTAAATAGTTTTGGAGAGACAGTGACTAAAAGCAGTATCTGGCCTCTTGACCCCCGCGCAAATTATACAACAACTAGCTCACACGCGTTTGCTGGTGAGGACGGCGCGGGATCGTTACTCAACATACACACAATTTATCACGGCGGCACCCCCGGAGATATGATTCCCGGGCCATTATATTGCCGACCATTTTCAGGCTCGTTTGTTGCTACAGGCGCTAACGTGCTTTGGAACGGCGCGTTTTGGGATCTAACCCGAACACCAACTGTTCATTACGATACGTATCGTGAACACCTAGATAGTTTGGTGGTCGATCAATCTTTGATTCCGGAATATATTATGTCCAAACACGTTGATGATATGATCGCATCTAATAATAACAAATATGTGGACGGGTTTTTGACACTATCAGGTGCAGCGGACTTAGATGCCAGTGACCAAACCGGGTTTTATAATACGTATTCCAATTCAGATTTTATGAAACACATTGCTGAGATTGTTGATGATCACAAAGATTCAATTATTAAACCAACCCAATTAACATTACGTTGTAAGGCAACCAAAAAATTTATACCATATCACGGGTTTTACCCAGTGCAACGTACATTAGACTTAGCGAAACTTTTTCATGATGACTATCTTTCCACGCGTGTTGATGTAATTAACTGGGACGGTTTCGAAAAGAGAACACTTAGTAAACCATTTTTTACACCCGGGATATTGTACAATTCTATTAAAGCCGGAATGGCGGTAGATTGGCCGGTCTTTACTTCAGATCCTACCGATAGTTTTAAGGAAATGCCTACTGATTCCGGTAATTATCATCTTTGGGGGATAACATCGTCCACCGAAGCTTCGTGGGGAGACAATCGTTATAACGACCGACTTCCATTCGAAAGTCTTTTGACACCAGAAAATTATATCCCGAATCTGCTTTATGATGATGAGCCAGATCCCAACGCGCAAGGGGCATATTTTACTTCGGTTAATTGGGAACAAAGAGGTAACGTTAGTAGTAAAAAATATAAGTTAGCTATTAATAACTTCTTGGCTGAAACAATGAATATGTTTTTAGCCAAAGGTCGTCCGACCGTATTGGTGTCAAAAGCAGAAAATGATACAAATTTTGGTATTGTACAGCCTTCTACGACTTACAAACTTAGAATATATTTAGCGAATACTCCATCGCGTGCTTTGTCGGCTTGGCCAAACCGATTTACAACTTATAAGCAAGCTGGCGCTTTTGGTATTCCACTTCAATACGGTGCAACTGATGCGGCTTTGGGTTTGGGATATCATGGTCACACACCGGTTACATATAATATGATAGACCCGTCACAAGGCGGCAATAAGTTTGGTGATTCGATATATCCTTCTTATGGCTATGTCGATATTGAATTTACTAGCGATTCTAGTACTAGTAAATATACTTTAGATCAAATACTGAATGGTTCGACCAAAACATACCGCCGCGCCCCGACCGACACTTCCGATTATGGTATATCAACCGGTGATAAATCTGTTATGCAAATCACCGGCTCTTTGGTGATAGATAAAACATTAAATATTTCCACAAATGAATACAATGCGCTCACCGGGTTACCCGAGGTGACGAAAAATTCTACCACAGCCGTTCGCGCGTGGGCAATCCATCCGCGTTTCGAAACCCCAATGCTGAATTTTGCCAGTATTACCAACGTTAACCCACCAGATACTGTCCCGAATTTTGGTTCGGCATATGCTGGTATGTGGCACCAACAAGGTGTTTATGAAGCCGATGCTGACGAAAATGCTGGTATATTTATTACTATAGCTGATGTAACCGGTTCTGAATCGTTAGCCGACGTTGTAGGTTTCCAGAAAAATACAGCAGTCCGTTTGGGCCGAGTACCACAAGACGGCCAACGTTGTTTAGCTGAAGCTATTGTGGCTGTACCGTTTGTTGAAGAACATCGTACTAAGAGTTTTATCAACATCGACAGACGATATATTGATAACGCTGAAGTTATGATTGTTGGAAATCAATTACCGGAATCGTTTAAATTATTTAGACCAGAACCTTCAACGGTTGATATGGTTAAAAAAATGCAAAAGTATGTTATTCCCCCACATATGGACTTCTTAAAAGATAAAACTATATCTCCGTTTGTAATGTATATGTTTGAATTCGAACAAAAACTAACGCAAACAGATTTATTAAATATTTGGCAAAACAGTTCTCCAGAAATACACGACACTTTAGAATTTGTTGAAGCTTCTATTTCGCATTCGACTCTTAAAGGTCAATTCATTAAAAACAATAAAATTGCAGACAATGTGCGTTGGATGGTGTTCAAAGTTAAAAAACGCGCCGCCACAAATTACGAAGCAATCATTGATCCAAGTAAAGATCGATTTGCAACCACATTTGACATTGACGGTGACGGTAAGATCGATGATAATTTGGCTACATATAACTGGCCTCACGACTTTTATTCTTTGATAGAATATGCTAAAATAGAAGCAGAGGTTGAATTGCGCCCAACTAAAGAAAGCTTACAAGAGGATCCCGATACCGGCGAGGTTGTCGAAGTAACAACTCCAGAAACTGCTGCACCCACTACCAAACCTAGAGTTACGCCACGTCTTACTCCACCAACAAATAATTTTGTTGATACGACGTTGGTTAATACAGTGACTCCGGTTCCACTAGCTAGTGTTATAGAAACACTTCCAACTGCGCCAATTGGCGGGTTACTACCATCTGTGCAACAAGAGTTTCAAAACGAACTTTCAAATTCGACAGTTGGTAATATCGCGGCAACGGTTACAACAAAAAAGAAATCTAAGAAAAAGAAATCAAATGTTCCGGGTGGAACAGTTAGCGTAAACCCGAATAAAGGAATCAAAGGAAATATTCTAAAGTAGTAATTACTTATAATGAGTTTTTTTAATCCCAAAGAAGATGTACTAGACATACAATTGACGCAGCATGGTAAACGCCTGTTAGCCAAGGGCAAACTTCGTCCAAAATATTATGCTTTCTATGATGATGACATTTTATATGATAAACGTCACATCGATTCAACTGCTGTAGAAGAACAAAATGATGTTAAACAACGAATCCTAGATGAAACGCCTAGGCTAAAAACTCAGTATGAATTTTTAGGAATTCAATCGAACTTTCAACGAAACACCCCAGAAAATCAAAGATTTGATAGGTTTGATTATGAAATAGAAGGAACAATTCACAAAATTTTAACACTGGACAACCATTCTAGTGAATATACAGAACAGAACAATTATGGGCTGTATAGTCCTTTGGGTGTACGTTCTGTTAATAATAAAGACGAGAATCAAAAACAACCAAGATATACGTTAGAGTTTTTAGAAGGTACACTTTCTGGTTCAACACAGTTTATGACGGCATCAAATAGACCGACAATTAAAACACCACAAATAGAAGCAGATATAACAGTGAATACGATGAAGGTGTATCCACATACAACTAAAAAATACTTTGATAATTTCTTTGGTGATATAAAAATTTGGCACCCGGGCATCGAATGGGATGAATATATATTGGTATTAGTAGATTCAGCTTTCGAAAATGAAGATGAGTCTTATGTTTTTGTAGATCCACAATATTTAATTATTGATATTGGTGAGTCTCAAGTTGATATATCAAATGAATTTGAGATTGAAATATTTGAAATTGAACAAAGAAATGGTGATGAATTTTTGAAACAACTTAAATTTTTAACAACCCCGAGTCCTATAAAAGATGGTTTATTATTATCTTCTAAAGAATACGATGAATTATATTCTAGAGATTTAGAAGCTATGGGAGAAAAAAAGAACGACGCTGGGGTTGTTGATAACTATTTTAATGTTGTAGTCGATGATGAAATTGACAGCGAATATCTAAAGTTTTTGACTGGACAACTTACTGAACAAGAATATTATGGTAATAATGGTTCATCCCGTTTCAATAATGATTCGTCGCGAGGAACAGTTAGAGCGGATACGAATGTATATAAAAACATTGATGGTAAGGCAGAATTTGACTTGGAGGACTGTTAATGAGTCTCGTACAAGAATTAATTGGTGAAGTGGTCCCGCGCCCATATGTAAAAAAAATATCTTTAAGTACCCTTCAACCATTGGGTCGTTTTGCCCCACCAGAGCAAGAAGAAACACAAGTGGATGTACAGATTGTGTTTAAAGATATAGTTGAAGCCGGATTAGAACAATTCTGGCTAGACAATTCTGGCAAAAACAAGAGCGATTTTAATTGGTTAAACGCCGCCCTATTTGTATTTACAGATTCTGTTAAGAAAAACCAATTTGTTGGCAGTAATGCCTTCTTTTTTAAAAGCCCGATTTGGGAAAAAAGCTTTCTAAGTAGTTCGTATAAAACAGACGATATTCAAGCCCACAAACTCAAATTTGTTGGATTAACAGCCGTTAACGCAAAACCAATAATCGAACAAACAGACGATCCAAGTACTGTAGCTACTGAATATGAAATTAACTTTGAGGTCAGTTTTAAACTAACCGGTCCTATTACTGATTTACATATTGCAGCAATTTCTGCATACAATATGCCAGAAGAATTAACGAACGCACTTGGAGTAACCCCAATAGAAAGACAAGAGCTTCTACGTGAGAGTGCCGAGTTTCTTTATGAAGATATATTTGTTGATGGCAAACTAGTGGCATTGGCCAATGTATTTCAATTAGAAACGGGTGAGGTTTGGACCGGTGGTGTTCATTACGATCGTGTGAAAGGACAATATTATACAGGTTCCAGTCCGAAATCAAACAAACAATTGTTAATTGCGACTCAAGTACAAAACAATACGATTGTTGATAATCGTCATATTGAACGTATATTAGACAGGGTTGTAGATTTTACTAATTTGGAAAATCAATTGTCCAAATTTACTATGAGTACTCACCAAGAACCAAAAAGAAAGCCAGCAATATTTTCAAAATTGTTTTTGACCGAGTTAGAAGACGAATCTTCTCGCATGTACTTTTCCATTAATTATTTTGAAGCACTTAAAAGTGCCAGCCAATGGCCGTGGCTTTTCGAAAACCCGGTAGCCAGAGCAGAGATATTAAAGCTTTCTAAGATTAGAAAATTAATGTTGGTGAAAAAAAGAGTCTCGGCGTATGACTATGACTTTAGTTTTGAAGATAATGGTGATGAACTAGTGCTGTTAGACGCGACCGACCAAAGAAATTTTCCAATGATTGACCCGTCGAACCAGAATGGACTAAAAATCAGAGAAATAACTGATGACATATTTACATATGATCCCAACGCGTTCAAACTAAAAGAACGTTCATTTACAGCTATAGACCAAACTGCAGCAGATGACCTTCGTGGTATTTATCGATACTTTTTAACTCTAGATGTGGAAGACGGCGCACATCGATACCTGTTGGGCAAAAGAAACGCGTTGTTACATTCTATTGCAGAGTTTGAAGAATACGCGTGCCTCGCCGCACGGCCCGAAAACTTTAATTATCTAGCAGATAAATATAGAAGCGGGTCTTGGATTAAGGCTTTTAAGGAGATTGAAGAGAAAAAGATTTGGGATAAACTCAGTTCAGAAATCGTAACATTGGTTCAATTTCTTTCCGGAAAAACCGACATTATGTTGTTTGGTTTAGATCGATCTCAATTAATCAAAGCCTTGGCCAAAATAGCTCACCCTCGCTCTGGTAGTCCTACCGGCAATGACCGACTACTAGCAATTGCTAATTTAATTGCTACTAAAATCGAAAACCTATTAGGAAGTAACACAAAATCTAGAGTTGGAAATCTAGAAAAGGTGGGAAAGAAACAACAATTCCCCACACGGACAACTCGTTATGTACACGGATTTAATGAGGTTTTGAATTTAGATGATGAACCTAATGTTGGGTATTCGTATTTTACAAACATCGATCTTAATGATGGGTTGCCGGTGATTAAAGAATCGGCTTATAGAAATCGAGTAAAACAAGAAACAACAAAGTATTTTTCTACTTTTAATCCATTGTTTAGACTTTCTAATTTTCCTGATTATTCTGAAGCTTTGGCTAATAATGCATATACGTATTTTACACCATTAGAATTAAAATTAACTAACTTTATTGTTGATACTAGTAGTTTTGTTAATATGAAACAATATAGAGGTTTACTCGGTACTATAATTCTAGCTAAAAAGTTAGACTATGATTTAGATGGAATTTCCAAGTTTGATTTTAAGTTTAACTCAGCCGGATTACAAAGAATATCTAACAAAGCCCGCCGTCGAAGTGTTAGAAGCAAAGACACGCCATACGGAACACGCGGAAAAAATCAATCAGATGTAGAAAGATTAATGCAAAATCGCTCTATTGTGATCCGACCAAAAAACAGCGGGAACGCCAGCAGAGCAAATAACCCCAAAAGAACAACAAATCGTGCTGCGTCACAATCTGACTTGGCTAGTGGTTTAGTTCCAGCGAGTGAAACATTTACTGCTACTGGGACGTTTACATCCGAGACAACACCAAAAACAGAAGATTTGGTTACACCTCATTCAGTTGGTGTAGAAACCACTCAAGCTGCCGAGAATATGTTTGATTCATTGTTTTTGGTTAATAAAACAAAACCAAACACCATTCCTAAATTTTTAGCTAATATCAACACTCAGAGTGAAGATTTCGTATATACTAGTGGATACGAGGGTGACCCTGCTCTTGCGGTCGCCGCTTTACCAAATCAGATTAAATCTGTTATGGCTGGTTCTTCTGAGGTTCCCAATTCTAATTTGGTTAGTTGGTACAGTCCGGGTATACAACAAAAAGATATGTTATCTAATTATGTTGTGAATTTGATGAATATTGTTAGATTAAAAATGTACAATGGATATGAGAGGGGAATTAATAATCCTGTGTGGAAAAATCTTACCAGTTCAGATGTTAACGCAGCCCGCACCGCCGGGAAAAGATATATTCTATGTAAGTTAGAGAAATACCAGAATTCTGATATCTTTCCAGAAACCACAGCGGGGTTTAGATTACCAATATTAGCTGATTACTTTTTGTTAGAAATTGATTTTGGCCTTGGTGCAATCGAAACACTTGTTGGCAGTGTCACAGAACCAACTACTTTAGAAGAAGCTGGTTTTGTCGAGACAACTACCGCGCAAGAATTAAATGAAGGTCTTCCAGACGCTGCAGGTATAGAATTTATTGGGGCCGCAGGCCTTGCTGCTGCCGCTGCTGCTGAAAATAATAAGGAAGATACATTTGTTGGTATCAAACCTATTGCTATTTCGCCTATATTTGCCGCTTTAGCAAAGAAAGAAAATAAAGACGAGACAGATCCTGATGTGGTAGAAACATTATTTAAACACACCGCAACACCGACTTTCGGAGACATAGATGGCTAAAAAAGAATCAATCGAAATTAAAGCAACCATGGAACCCGATAGCAATTTTGTTAATTTCCAAGAGCTTCAAAGTATTAATACACAAATTTTAAGCCCAATCGTTTCAGCCGATCTAAAAGCCGTTGGCCATCAACGTTATTTGTTGTTACCAAACCAACTTACTGTATACAAACAAAATTTTAGTTTTAATGCAAACATTGAACTAACCGAACCCGATGATCCATTATTAGGTTTTAAAGGTTTCAGATGGACGAGGCACGCCGTTAGCGATGCCTCCGGAAATCCTCAGTATTCTGCCAACTTTAGTGATCCACCCGGAAAGAACACTGTTGTAACAAGTTTGGTAGAATTTGTTGAAGCCCCGCTTGATGATTTAGGCCGCGCGACTCCTCGTTTTATTAAATCTGAGTTGAGCCCTCAAGAACAATTATATACTACCATGATTGAGTATATGGAATTTACAAGAACAACCACGGGTATACCTGCTAATATCGAGATACCAAAGGGATTATACACACACGAATATCATAGATTTGATTTACCCATCCCGCAAAGTGCGAACATTGGTTCTTCATATTTTATGAACCCCCTTTATGGCAAAAAAACATGTGATTTGGTTTATTATGACGAGTTTTTCTACCCGGCAGCAGGGAATGTACAAGAAAGGTTTTACCCAAATATTTATACGTTAGGATATACCCACTTCTACGGTGCCAGTGACTTAATTTTGGAAGCGCTTTCGTTTGGTTCAGCAATTGACCCAAGAAAAATAGTTAATTATGATAGTGATATCCGTCGAATTGATGATGTTTCTCTTTATATGTACGAGTGGTCACGTGCTGTTGCAACGAATACTCTTACTCCGTTATCTGATTCAAAATTACAAGAAAATATTATTTTAACCGATACAAATATCATTGAAGAAATTAATAAGAAGAAGTTTTTGTTCCCGGGTTTTGTAGAATTAGAGTTTTCTGCCAAACGCCAAGGGCACATGGGCAAATTATTATCAGATACTAGTCTTTCACATGCATTAATAAAACATGTTATGTTTAAACAACCAGATTCTACTGATTATATTGATACAACAATTGATACAACATCTGGTATTTTTACCGGCGAAACACGAAAAACAAATACAACCAATAATTCATACCGTACATGGGACATAGATAAATTCATGAACGGGTTATCACTTAGTTCTTTTAGTAAGTTGGTGGTACCAACTCAATCCGCATTCGCTTTACAAAACCAAAATGTACGGCCATCTGGTCTTGTTTTAGATAGTATTGAATCTCATGGAGAACAAACACATAAACTAGATAAAAAATTTAGTTTGTTTATGCTGAAAAAACTTTATCCTAAAATTAAAAGAAATTCGGTAATATCATATAATCGTATATTAAACGGTGAAACACAATATACTGAGCCACTGTTTTATAAGATTGAACAGTTTCTTGAAAGAACAGACAATCTTACAGCTAAAGTGGGAAGCACATATTGGATTACAGCGCCCAAGGATAAAGATTTGTTGCAATTAATCGATACCCAAATCTATCCCGACCGCAAATATCGATATCAAGTAACAGCGTATTTTTATGCACTTGAAGAAACTTATCACTTCGATGGGATCGAAGATGGCCAATCAGTAGAAGACGAAAAAAATACAGGCGAACCATCAGATTTGTCACATATTGGTGGATCCAAAACTCCCAATCTTAACGAAAGTCACACAGAAACATTGCCGATTATAAGAACGTCTGTGTTACGTGGAAAACTAATTGAAATACCAGATTATTACACATTTTCAAATATTGCAATTTCTGAAAAACCACCAATGCCTCCGGATGTGAATATCGTACCATATGTTGGTGTTAAGGATAAAATTTTAATCAATTTGTCAACAAATTATGGTCAAATTACCATGCCTGCAGTACCAATATTTGAAGAAGATAAAATTAATTTTGGGAAGAAACTCATTAGCCAAGGTAAAACCGGATATGTTGAACGAGGGTTAAACACACTCTTGTTTAGGGGTGATGATTCAGCTTCACACTACCAAATATTACGATTAACAGAAAAGCCGTATAACTATTCGGCATTTAAAAATGCCGAATTAATGCGTATTAACGCCGAGACACCTTCGTTTAAAGATACTTTAATACCGAATAAACTATATTATTATACAATGAGAACGGTAGATGAACACGGAAACGTGTCTAACCCTTCACCAATTTATGAGGTAAAATTAATATCAAATTCTGGTATAATATACCCACAGATAAGAATTATTGTTCCGGAACCCAGCAACAGAGGTCTTTCGAATATAAAACAATGTAAAAGGTATTTGGCTATAGTTCCAGCATTTGAACAATTAGAACCGACTGATAACCCCAACGCACGAACTCCAATTGTTGGAAAGGGTTTATTTGAACCAAACAAAAAGAAACGATTTAAAATTAGACTAACTTCGAAGTCGACAGGCCGCCGAGTTGATGTTAATGTGCGTTTTGAACATAAACACAATGGTGGTCAACAGAAACCCAAGCCTAGGACGACCTAATTTAAAGGCGTATTAAAGGCAATTAGTACTAATTATAGTTAACAATAGGAGAAAAGAGAGAAATGGCATTTTTAGATAATAGTGGAGACATTATACTTGATGCGGTATTAACAGATACCGGAAGATTTCGTATGGCGAAGGGCGATGGTAGTTTTAAAATTGCCAAATTTGCTTTGGGCGACGACGAGATCGATTATTCGAATTTTAAGAACGATAATGCAGATGGCGGCGCACACACTAGTGGTTCGGCCTATTATGATTTAGAAATTCTACAAACACCCATTTTAGAAGCTTTTACTAACAACACATCGTTGATGAAAACAAAGCTTATTACAATTCCAAGAACAAACCTTCTATTTTTGCCAGCAATGCGGTTGAATACCGCAGAGCCTGACTCTCGTTTTTGGAATAATAGTACCAATGGTACCACAAACTACTTTGTGGTTACATGTAATAAAACAACTACTGAGTGTTTTGTTGACGCAAGTATTAGTGATGGTTGGTTAGACGGATTTACCCTTCGTGGTTCGAATCATGTCCGAATTGACCAAGGCCTCATTACAACTGAAATTGCGCCCGAAACACCTTTAGACCTAGACCTTAAAGAAACACAATACATCATTGAAATGGATAATCGTCTGGGTCGGCTGGCGTCACCATTTGGTAGAGAATTACCAAAACCGTCGTTTATCGATGATGATAACATTGCAACGTATTTTGTATCAACTGCTGATGGGTCGTTTGTTTCAAAACTACAAACCTCCGATAAATACCAAGGCCCGATTACTGGCCCACGCGGAACAAGACTTGAATTTAAAATTCAAGCTTCAACAGACTTACAATTTACTAGTACAGTATTGTTTAGTCGATTTGGCGGCTCTGCAACTAACTTTGTTGATTCAATTAGTATTGATTACATTGATTCTACAGTTAGAGTGACGGGCGCTACAACTGGATATAGAATTGACGTGCCAGTACGGTTCGCAAAGAAACAATAATATAGAGGATTATTATGGCTAGCATTTTTAAAACATTTTTAGACGGGGACGTAGCGCGTACGCGAAATCTTCTTCATGAAGCAATTCCGATTACCGGCTCTATTGTTTCTGGTTCGTACGCAGAAGAAAACATTAAAGAATATACTCATGGTATGTTCCAGTCAGTATATGATTATCCGTATCTTAGTTCTTCGGCAAACCATATATTTGATATTACATGTGGAGTACACTCTACTTCGTCTCTTTTTACCGGCATAACAAGCCAGCAAGCTAAAAAAGAAAACATTTATAATCAAATGGCTCAAGTTTTGATGGGTTATGATTCAACCAGCGCGATTAAACTATTTTCAAACGAAGCTGGTACTACTATGGATAGTGTCTTTTTCATGAATTTTAGTCGGCTTTTGGTCAAAGATGAGATTAAGAAAGGCTCGGTTTCATTAACATGGATGACTGGTGGTGCCGCACCATCTGTGGCTACACCCAACGGTGCGTTGACTGTTACCGACACAGGTTCTGTGACAAATTATCGCGTGGATGCAGCAGCCGGTGAATATGGTTATATGTACGACGCGAGTGGTAACAATGCTGGGTTGGTATTTTATCAAGCCGGTGTGGTTGTTTTCACATCTTCGCTCTTTATTACCGCAGACGGCTTCGGCGGTGGCGGCGACGACACTGTTTTTGGCACAGGTAGTGAGGACGCACAAACCGTTATGCAAGAAGCAACCATTGGTGTTTTTGCCGATGATCTAAGATTTAGAATTAGAGATATTTCGTTTAATAATACCACAGAGTTAAACTCAACAATTTATTTCTGTAGAGCCAATCATAGCGAATTCAACTATAGTTCAAACCCAACTTATTTGTCAGGTACTTCAAGTAAAATTATGGTAAAAGAGAACACACTCGATGAACCGGTAAGTTATATTACAACCATTGGTTTATACTCTGCGGATAATGAATTGCTAGCAGTCGCAAAAGTTTCCGAAGCATTGAAAAAAACCCCCCAAAACGAGCTTACACTGCGCGTTCGATTAGACTATTAAACTCTGTCTTGGGTGGCCAAAAGAGGTTGTTAGCGATTAATGTCATTCTACGAATTTGATGAAAACTCAGTCTTTGTTAATCAGATGGAAGCCAATCCATATTGTCACTTCTTTATGTATAACCAAGAGACAATCTATAATAAAGATGTGATGTCTGGTCGGACAGGTCCACATTCCGGAAACATTAATCGGATCGACCCGGGTGATATAAACCTATATGAATTCAATGTTGACCGTCCTAATGGTGGGCTAATATATCCTTTTGCTGTTAAAGAAGGCACTCATTCTAATCTTAAAACGGTTGCTTTAGCTAGCTATCGTGGAGATTTTGCATACGGTGATGAAATTACTGGTTCATATCCGTTATCAGCCAGTATTTCGAAAGACTATTATAACACAGATGTTGATAGAGCAAACGTTCAAGCGCTTAGAAACACTCTTGATTATTATGCCAAACTAAGTCAGCACTATTTGTACTCAGGATCTTTTGGAAAAAAGGCGACTCAAGAATTAGGTTTAATATCTATACCTTCTATTTTTTATGGTTCGTCTATGCGTAAGGGTACAGTAAATCTTAAGTTTTATGTCACCGGCTCGCTGATTGGTCATTTAAACGATGCAAACAAAAATGGAGAATTAATTGAGCAAGTAGGCACAAACAGTGGCTCTGTCGGTGGAGTTGTACTATACACTGAAGGTTTTATGGTATTGACTGGTAGTTGGGATATATCTGAAGGAACCCATACTGAGATTTATCATAACGGTTCGGAAGCTCCTACATGGGTTATGTTTGGAGCTACAATTTCTGGTTCTGTAACATGCGCATCTTCAAGTTTTGAAATGGATTTTGAGGGTACAACTCGTACGCCAACACTGACGATGTTAGCTCACGCTCCCCGGGCCGAATTAAACTTTTCAGACAACCCAACATATACAGACTTCGCACCGGTTATTGCTGACGCGTGTGGGGACTCGGTTCAAGCCTTTTTAACATCTTCCGGTCAAATTTGGCAAGAGCCACAAAAATATGTATTTAACACAATCAGCAGTTCATACACCAGACACTCAGCCAGTTTTGAACACCAAACATTTATTAGTTCTATTGGTATATACGATGAAGATAAAAACTTAATTGGTATAGCACGTACTGCAAAACCTGTACGAAAAAAGCTCACCGACGAATACACTTTTAAACTTAAGTTAGATATTTAAAAAGGAAAATAAAATGATATTAGGTCTAGACATTAGTACTAGTGTTGTAGGCTATTCTGTGGTAGACTGTCACGGCGACGTTATAAGATTCGGCGCATGGCCTATGAAACCAAAGGATTTTCCCGACAACAACATATTCAGAAAAGTCGATTTTATAAAAGACAAATTATTAACAATTAAAGCAAATGGTACACCAATTACAAAAATTTGTATTGAAGCACCGTTTGAATTTTTTGGTGGTACCGGCAAAAAGAAAAGGAGTTCGGCCCACACTATGGCTAGATTGTTAAAATATAACGCAATGGTGTCCTACGTAGCCAGAAACACTTTTGGTTTAGAACCGGAATACTTAAGCCCAGCATCTGCTAGAAAGATTTGTTCTTTAAAAATCACACGTAGTCGTGATAAGCGGGCAACCAAAAACACGGTTTTAGAACATGTCTGTAAAAATTATAAAGATTTAAATGTTGAATATACTAGGTTCGATAACCCAAAAACTATTTACTATGATATGGCAGACGCCATCATCGTCGCCATGGCTGCTTATAAAAAAGATCTTGACGCATCCAAGTAAATGTGTTATTCTATATAGGCGAGTAGGAGTACCACATGCGAAAATTATTAGTAGTGCTGGTGTTAGCACTATCCTTTGGCGCAATTGCCAAACCCCCAACCAAATCAACCAAATCAAAATTTTATGATTTTAGTGACCAAGTAATTGATGGCGAAATTCGTAAGCCAACGGGTCATTTAATCGATTCCCGTGATCCTGTAAAATTTGGTAGACTTTTAAAACTTAAGAAAGACTTACTTTCGCGAATTTATATCACTTCAAAGAACAAGCTGTTTAAATAAGTGTTAGCTGAAAAACATGACATATTGCGTAGAGTGCTCGGTCATTCGCGTAGGGTGGGAGAAGAATATCTATTTGATTGTCCCATGCCCGACTGTGATCACCACAAACCAAAATTAAGCGTCAATATAGAAAAGAACGCATTTAAATGTTGGATTTGTGATTACCATGGGAAATCGGTTCGTAGACTCATTAAACGATTTGGAGAAATTCAGCACTTAGTTAAGTGGGACGAGTTAACCAATTTTGAAGAGTATTCAGCTTCGTCACTAGATGACCTTTTCAAAGACAACCCGGTTTTTGAAATACCTCAACGAATTAAACTTCCTGATGAATTTCGAACACTAACTTCGAAGAAAATACCTTTATTTGCCAAACCAGCCATGGCTTATTTACGACGCCGTGGTTTGACATATGAAGATGTTTTGCAATGGAAAATTGGGTTTTGTAACACCGGTAGATATCATGATAGAATTATAATTCCGTCATTTGATATGGAAGGTTATTGCAACTATTTTGTTGCCCGTACGTTTACAAATGGCGAAAAATACACGAACCCTCCGTTATCTAAGGACTTGGTGTTTAATGAGCTATTTTTAGACTGGAACAAAGACGTTGTAGTGGTCGAGGGGGTCTTTGATGCACTAGTGGCGGGTAATGCCCTGCCTCTTTTGGGCTCGACTGTTAGAGAGGAATCTGTGGTGTTTCAAACAATTTTATCTAATGACCCGGTATTGTATTTAGCGCTGGACGACAACGCACAAACAAAACGAGAAAAACTAATTGATTTATGCCTTAAATATGAATTAGAAGTTTATAATATTGATACTAGCGGTATTGAGGATATTGGCAGTATTACAAAAAAACAGTTTGAAAAATTAAAGAAAAATGCCCGACCCATTGTGTCTGAAGACTATTTAGAGTATAAAGTTCATCGTGCTTTGGGAGACATATAATGAATAGAGAATTGTTAAAAAAGTTGGTTTTAGAAGTTTTGGAAAAAGATTCCGAGGCGGAAACTCATATTCCAGATGAACCCGAAGAGGAATCTGAATTCGAAGAACAAGAATTTGGCTTAGATACAAAAGAGCACGGCCTCAAAGAATATGGCGGGAAACTTAAAATAGTTAACGAAACATTTAGTAACCCGATCGGAGACGAAGACTATCCAAATACACACGTCCGCGCCGAGAAGGACATACGTGGCCGCAGGGTATTAACCGGTGATCTGTCCGCGAAGTATTATTTAGGTTTTTCTAAGAACCAAACGTATAGAAAGGCCGGAAACACACACGGGTTAACTAGCCACGCGATAAAACACATAAAAATAATTTCAGAGGCAATGACATATGTTACCCGCGCAATCGGCATCATTATAAGCTACGCGCACAATAGTTTACAAAATTGCGATTTTTATATATTCGAACAAGGAGAGGGAAATTCGTCAACAGTTTCGATTCATAGCAAGAAAAAAGGAAAAATGTTAACATCTACAGATCTGACTACCGGTCTTATACTCAACATGTTTGATATGTTGAATGATGAAAATCACCACCATGCTAGCTCTTTTGTTATACCCACGATAATTCCAGCCCATCAAAGTGAAACTAATAAATTATTAATAGATCTGAAGGGAATTCTAAATGCATTAGCTCAAGCATATGATAAAAAAGCAAGATCTTTTATGGCAAGGGCAATCGACCTAGATAGCCTTACGTTGTTTGACGGTGTACGAGCCCTCCGCGCAGATAAGACTGTTAGTTTCAAAGAAACGGGAAGTGGTGATACAAATTACGGTAATCCAGTCACGTGTGAGTGGGCCGCTGTAGACTCAAGCGGAGATCCTAAAACATATTACGCGTCAGATAGAGTGAAGGTTAAATTAAAAACAAGATCGGCAAAAGCATCTGCTAGCGTACAGGAAATGTTTACAAAAGCGGACGATCGAAGTTTTAAACCACCAAAAAAAGCCAAACCAAAAGCAGAACCGACTGTTACTGCTGCTCCATTAGAAGAAAAAACAAAGATTGAAAAAGCAAAAGAGATCGTAGAAGGTATTATTAATGTTATCTTCCGCGTATATCCCGAGCAGGCGGACCAATATGTTCAGAAAAAACGCAAAGAGGGTAAATGGCCGGCGGGCGGGCTCGCTGCCCTCAACAGGGGTGTTTCGCAAGATCCCACTATAGAACAACAACAGGAATTATATGATACTTTTATCGAGGTCTTATTGAATGACCACACGACCAAAGAAACAAAAGCCATTGATTCGAATTATAAAGCTAAAGTTGACGAGGCTTTTGATATATTAATTACAGATTACATTGAAAATTTGGACGAAGCCCTTATCGAACGTGTTTTGACCAGACTTCTATTAAAATATTCGTAAAGAAAACCCTTGACACCTAGACCTAGGTGTGGTATTATAGTCAAGTAGTCAAAGAACTAAGGAACACACAATGATTAAACAATTTGCAACTAATGGCTGTGGGGATTACATTCCGGTTGGAGATACCTGTCCGGTACTACCTGCTGGCTATTACACTACACATTTTGATCATTCGGGTACACCCCACATCGATATGATTACGGAATATGAAAGTTCGGATCTTATTCATTTTGACGATTCATCTGTTTCTTTGCTTCTTCGTGAATTCGAAAAGTTTTGGGGCCTTAAGGATAAATACCTTGCCCGATCGGAAAGTCACAAACGCGGATTCCTTCTTTGGGGGCCTCCCGGTTCTGGTAAAAGTTGTATTCTAGACATGTTGATTTCAAAATTTATTGAAGAAGACGGATTGGTATTTGATTTTACAGATAGTCTACCCGATATTGTAAGAATCATTAACACAGTGGATCCCGATCGCCGCAAACTCTTCATTTTTGAAGATTTTGATAGGATTCTTGATTGTTCGGAGCACGAAGTGTTACAGCTTATGGATGGTCTTGTGCCTTTGAAAAACACTGTTTGCGTTGCAACCACAAATTATCCGGAGCGGATCCCTGCTCGATTTTTGAATCGACCTTCACGATTTGATCGGATTGAATTTGTTGGATTTCCAAGTTTTACTCATCGTCTACAATATATTGAAGTAAAGAGTGAAGAAATGTCTGGTAAGATGCAAGAGCGTCTGGCCAAAGACACGGAAAACTTTACGTTTGCGCATCTTAAGGAAGCTATTCTAAGTATCGAGCTTTTCGGTACCGGGTACCAAGAGACTATCGATCGGATTCGGAATATGCAAACCACTCTTCTTCATTCAAGTGATTATTCTTTGTTGGATGATGAAGCTATGCGTAAGGCCGAATTGCATGCAAAGCTAGCTAGCCGCTTGGGTCGAGTCGCAAAAACTCCGGTTGCATTTGAAAAAGATTATCCCGCTGACGACGATTGGGAAGACGAACCGCTGGGCGAGGCGAATCCATGTACGGCTGGGTAAAGAATAATTTGTTTAGGTAATTATGACGGGAAATACTAATTATTAGTATGCATAAAAAGAGTGGAATATATAAGATATACAATATTATTTCAAATAAAATATATATAGGAAGTTCAATTGATATAAAACAACGCTGGTGTATACATCGATCGAATTTAAAAAATGGAAAGCATCATTCTTTTTATCTTCAAAATGCATGGGATAAATATGGAGAAGATGCTTTTTTGTTTGAAATTATTGAAGAAATTGATGCAATTAAAGAAATATTGTTATTACGAGAACAGTATTATTTAAATTTATTCGAATCATTTAAAAGTGAAAATGGTTATAACATTCAACATATAGCACAAAGTCGATTAGGGGTTAAAACTAGTATAGAAACTAGACAAAAAATAAGTAAAACACGAAAAATATTAGGATTAGCTAAAGGTAAAAATAATCCTATGTACGGGGTTTCTCTAAAGGGTGAACAACATGGTATGTGGGGAAAAACACATACTATGGAAAGTCGTCAAAAAATTAGCGATAATCATGTAGATGTGTCTGGTGAAAATAATCCACGTTCAAAACTAACTTGGCCCAACGTACGATATATTCGCCAAACATATACAAATAAAACAAAAACAGTAAAAGAATTAATGAATATGTTTAATGTAGGTAAAAGTACAATATATAATATATTATATAATAATACATGGAAGGAATAAAATGAGTTATAAAATTGCCCATTTGGCTGACACTCATATTCGAAATCTTAAATTTCATTATGAATATCGAATTGTTTTTCAACAATTGTATAAAAAATTGAAAAAAGAAAAAATTGATTTTATTGTACATTGCGGAGATATCGCACATACAAAAACACAGATATCACCAGAATTTGTTCAACTTTGTTCTGAGTTTTTAACCAATCTGGCTGATATCGCGCCGCTAGTGATCGTGCTTGGAAATCATGATGGAAATCTCAAAAATTCTTCACGACAAGATGCAATTACTCCAATTGTAA
>Ga0098033_1000203_pt1 | contig 30236 bp, 45 predicted proteins | sample 1_EtaG_FD_75049 | JGI IMG/M metagenome (GOLD analysis project Ga0098033, IMG submission 75049) | Marine viral communities from the Subarctic Pacific Ocean - 1_ETSP_OMZ_AT15124 metaG | ecosystem: Environmental > Aquatic > Marine > Oceanic | place: Pacific Ocean | collected 2015-01-07
AGGTTCATTCTTCTATCAACCTTCCAGCAGCACGAAGCGCGTTTAGTGTTATGGGCTCTTTCGTGTATCGCTTGCTCAGGGGAGACTTCGTCCAACTCACGTCGGTTTTTATCCTCTCACCGTATTTTGTACCAGCTGTCCTGTTAACGTCGAAGGTCGCCACTCTCTGTTCACAGTCATCTTCCTCAATTTCCGGAGTAAGATCACCGTACTCATTATCCAGTTGGTGCGAAATCACGTCACTGCGACTCCCAAGATAATAGTCCCACACCCTGCGTGCCTCTGGCGAGACCGCATCTCGATCGGATACCAGTCCGCCTGCATTTAGTGTTGCATATTCAATTGCTACATCGTAGAGCATTGGGCCCCAGCCTTTTTTCGCATCGGCAGATGAAACTTTCCATGCGCCGTCGCAGGGGCCATGTTCTCGGCCCTCAAGGTCAACGATGACAATTTTGCCTCGGACTACGGGATCATCGACAGTTTTGCGTTGGATGTCGTCGCCGAGCTCATTAGAATAATATATTCTTGCGCCACGAGTGCCATATTCTTCGATTGCAATATACACATCATCTGGTAGATCCTGCATACCTTTGGCTGCCTCTATCAGCATCTCTCTTATGTATTCGCGGAGCAGGTTCATTTTTCCTTCACCCAACGACCCATCTTCTTGAGGGCTGCTATCTTAGACATACCTTTCCACCGATACATTTTTGTAGTCGGACTTTTCAACAGGACTTCTTTTCCATACGGATCCCAAGGTGTTTCTTCATTATCTGAGTCCCAAAACGTCCCGCCAGGAAGTCCCTTTTCATATGCTAGGGCCTGATCGCAATTGTCAGACTTATCACCCGGGGTGAGATTGTCGTCCCAGTCATCCATCTGAACTTGCTCTACATTGCCACGGTTGGTCATGTAGTACCTCCACACATTCGCCGCATCTTCTGAAACGTTGTTCCGATCCGACATCAAGCCCGTTCCTTTGCTTGTGGCATATTCCATAGCGAGATCATATAGAAAAGGTCCCCAACCTCTATGTTCAACACTCGACCATCCTACCTCATATGCACCCATGCACTTGGCTTCTCCGGTGTCTCCATACTGAGTTGCGGAAATAACACCCTGCACGTCGTCATCATTTGGGTGGCCGAAGTATAGCCCTATCTCAAACGCATCGCCCTGATCGTCAATCGACACGGTCCAGCCACCATTTCTAATATCTGTCAATCCTTTTGCTGTTTCAACTAGAAGCGATTCCATCAATCCCATCGACTTGAGATATTGCTCAGTGTTGTCCTTGTCAGACTGTTCCATCCCTTCCTTGTCGAGCATAAACGTCTTTTTGCTTCCAGGCAGCCACTCATACTCATTTGTCTTTTCCCTCAGCACTCTCCGCACATATTCCCGGATGAGTTCCACACTCAAGTTATCGTTGGTGTCATCCAAAATCCAGGAATTTGCAAACACATCAATATCCTTGATGTCACTGACCTGAGTTTTGCGACCTACCGTCTGAAGATAATCTCTATAAGCGGAATCAATCTCGCGCAGTGTAACAGGATCGAGGTGCTTTACGAGATCAGGGTGCATCTTCATACGCTTTAGGATGGGATATTCCTCGAGGTCAGCCCACGTGTGCTTCTCACTCTTTCCGGCGTCGTACATTGCATAGAGGCCGTCCATCAAACCGAGTCCCCCACCGACAAGTGGGATTTCACCCATTGCAATTTTGATAAATTCAATACCAACATTTTTCGCACGAGATGAAAGATCTACGTTGTCTGTCTCTTCCTGAATGCGCTGGATCAGATCTATGATCTCTCCGACCGTCTCCATCTGGCTCGGGTGGAGTTCCTCCTCAGGAGGCACATCAACAATTTCCTGTAATGATCTCATTTAACCCAACAACGAAGCCACTAAACCATAAAGCAAAAAACCAGTAACAGCCACAATTACTCCAAGCGCCACACCTGCCCCAGCAAGATCCTTCAAGGTGATCCCTCTCCATTCCATCCACTCTACTATTCGTTTCATGATTGCATCTCCTCAGACAGTATTTCTTTTACACACGCGCGCAGGATAGACTCATCCATGCGCTTCTTCAGTAAGTCTATAAGCTCCTGGTCTTTTTCGCTGATTGGGAGTTCGGCCATTTGAGCCAGGCTTGGAAATCCCTTTCCGCCTCTAGTGTCTTTCTCCCACTCTATTTTATGCTTCTTTCCCGTAAGAGCTTCGGGATACTTTTTTTCAAATGCAACTATGGCAGCTTTTACTTCGTCTGGCTTCAATAGCTTGATGACATCCTCCGGATGTTTTGTTGCCCTCAAACCCCTTAAATTAAATTCTTTTTGTTTGGCATGCCATGCCGCTAATTCTTCAGCGTCCAACCAGCTTGGTGATCGCGGAGTTCCCCTCCGGTTCACGGTGGCCGCAGTATCGCTATAGCTGTGCTCGTAGGCGTCGAACACATCGTCTACATCCACACTCTTACCCAGAAACTCTATCTCATCCCCAGCCTCGTTCCATATTTCTTCAGATATCAAAATCTCAGAACCGTGATCGTAACGATGAATCCCGCCTGCCTTTTTAATCACCCACTCCGGAACCTTAAAAGCGTATACATGGCCAATCCTCCCATGGAACGAAGAGATCGCCTTCCAGTTTGGAGATAAAAATATTCCAGATTCAACCGGTTGATCTAACCAATAACGCTGCCACGAATTATCTGGCGCTGTGCGAATAAACTCGCCCGACTTCTCTCCGGTCTTTCGATCTGCAGCCTGAGAATCCCACTCTTCTATCCATTTCATTTTGGGTATAGGGCGAGGTGGCTTTGGGCCGGACATTGCAATGTGATAGAGAACGCGCTTATTTTTTTGACTACGCATCTCCTTCTCCACCAATCTCACATATGTGCGGATCAAGTTCACGAGCTATTCCTTCGGTCCAAGTTGATCCATCGTCTTCTCAAGAATATCATTGACGTTGAAATTTTTACCATTATTGAGAACTTTATATTGGATTATTTTTCCTTGGTCATTTGGAAGGTCAGTAACTTGCAACACAACGCCTCTGCTACCAAAATGCTTGCAACCTGGATTAGTATTGACCACAGCATCACCGACCACTGGCTCAAATGAATGACTGATAAAAGTTTCCCGAAGCAGGGAACGTATGTAGGATCGCAATAGCTTCATTGTGATGTTCCTTTTCTCGCGGATGGTTTTTTCATTTCTAAATAATCAATTAACGACTGTACATCACATTTTAACGGTGGACTGATAAAAGGAAATAATGCATGGATAAATTGAGCGACGGTGGCTGTCTGAAATTTTAGGGCCAGACCTATTGCCACACACATGTGTTGTAGATAAGTTTCGTTAACAGATCTCAGATGATCCGTAAATAGCTCCATCATTGTTTTTATCCTCTCAAGCGAAGCAACGCTCTCAATACGTTCTCGTACATTTTCCGGTCAGCCAAATCCATAATGTGACTGTACATTTTCTTCTTTAAGCGGGTTGTCGCCTTTTCTCCAGGCACGCCTGCAAGATATTCGCGGTACTCTTCCGGCAACCATACATCATCCTGAGAGACTGTGCCACGTAAAATATCCAAAGTCTTTTCCTTTCCATGTCGTTGTAATAACTCTTCCGCAAATTGGTGTGCATAGGCATCAATCTCCATCCTCGACCCGAGATAATTGGGGCGATCCTTGCTGTCGACAATTTCACCCTCCTCCTCAAATCTATCTTTGGCTGTCATCCTGGAAGTTTTTTGTTTCTTTCGACGTTTGTCAAACTGTTGAGAATGAATTAATTCGTGTCGCACAATGTTCCCAACTTTTTGAGACAGGGCACTTCCATTAACAAGATTAGAATCGAAATCTTCAATAACCGGAACCATGTTTAAGTACATCACGAAGCGACCACGGTCGGAAACACTTTGCTCACCTCCAACCACCAAACGACTCGGATAGAGTTTGTGACCAGGTCGGACGGGCAAATCAAGCTTAGGATTGGCGTCAGCTTCAGCGGAAAGCACAATAATTGTAATAGGGATATCTGCGTCAGCCAGATGATTCTTGATCGTCCACCCCAGCAGTGCTGCGGCCGGGGATTGATTGTGCCATTCGCCATCAACATTGTTCATGTCGGCAGATTCTTCTGTGTTTGGCTCGTGCCAAAAAGCAGAGGAGGCTATGGCAGAATCAAGTGGGCCATATAGCGCATCGGACAGTCGGGTTACTTCGTTTAATATTTTAATCATTATCTCATCCCAACGCCAATAACATCAGACGACACAGACCACATCGCAGCTCCAAAAGGCGTATCTATCAAAGACCAATCTATTCCATTGGTGCTAGTAATGACAGTGCCACCAGCCCCCACGGCAACTATGGTTGTATTATCTGTCGCAATTGAATACAAGTCCTTCCGATTCGACACGCTTACGGGGGTAGGCCGGAGCGTCCATGATGCACCATCTGGACTGGTAAATATTTCTCCATCATCACCGCAAGCAACCCATAAATTAACTAGCCCTGCGCAATATATCACGCAGTTAGGGTCAAAGGCTAAATCCACAGGCCCAATTGCATTGGCCCAGTCATCTGTACTTCTAAACACTCCACCGGTGTTATCCATACACACCCACATATCGACACCACCACCAGCATAGGCCATGCACATAATATCTCTAGAGGTTGAGTTGTCTAATTCTTTTACCATTGACCAATTATTAGGGTCAGTTGGATCTGCCGTGGTTTTCCATATTTGATCTTGTATAGTAAAAAAGAATGTGGTATTGTCCTTATAGCACGCCACACGTGCAGTGTCGTTAGTCTGTTGTCCGGGTAGCTCGACTGTTGCCCAGGTGTTACCACCGTCTGACGAAGCGAATAATACATCCTCGTCTGATGGCGGTGGATTGATAGCAACATCATCGCCCACGCCGATCCAATAATCATTTCCCCATGCTATGCTCGGGCCTCCGTCAGCCCGCTTGATGTGATTGTTAGAGAGATTTACCTCTGTCCAATTAGCGAGATTATCTTCCAAGCCGTCGTTGACGTACGAGATCTCCTCGCTTGGATTTCGCCTATGAAGGACCCAGCGTTTGTTTTCACTAGCATCTTGTCCTACCGCAATTCCCTTTCCGTGTCCACTGCCAAGATCTACTATTTGAGCCCAGTTGCCACCAGCATCAGCATCTGTGGATTTGCAGACCTTTCCGTTGATTGCTCCGGCTATCCATTTCGTAGCCGTAGCTCCGCCGGGTGCAGACTTAGTGGCTCCAATAACCTTTACAATATTGGCAGAATCAACCGCGTTTAATTTAGCTATATCGCGTTCTTCAACTGCATTAATTTTTACAATATCTGGCATTATAACTCAATCCATGTACTGCTTGGATTAAAGTAAACTACGTTGGGTGTATCTGTGCCATATCCAACAATCCTTACTATATCTCCCGGAGCTGAGGGCGCGGCAAAATCTATAGTACCGCTAACTTCAGAAATGTAACACGCACCGCCTTTCACAAAAGATCCTTGGATAGTGGCAGCGTCAAAGAACCCTCGAATTAGAAGGCCATCTGTAACCGAGGTGCCAAGGGCTATAGCAAGGAGCACGCCGCCGCTTGCTGCTGGAGCGTTAGCGGTAGTATATTTCCAAACACCATTAGAATCCATGAGCATTAATTTACCGGCTGCTAGGGTATCTGTTACATCTTCAGATCCAAAGGTTACAACTTCACCGCCGCCTGTATCATCTGCTAAACCAGTGGGGTCATGGTGCACATCTAGTTTCACTTTCGGGGTTATTATTCCAATTCCAACGTGGCTATTTATTTCATCTACGTTAAATGTAATTCCATTTACTGCTAGACCACCACTGACTACTAAATCTCCACCAAACAACGAAGTTCCTCTAATCGCTGTTCCAACTGAACCCATTGTACCAGAAACATAAAATGCTATATCAGCACCATTAGCCTCGTCTGTAGCGCTACTAGCGCCGCCAGACAATATATGTACAGCGTTTCCGCGTAGATAGAGAGGCACACCCTTATTTGCTAGCGGCGTTGTTGTTTCAAATATTAATCTTCCAACTTCCGAATTATCAGTAGGAGAGTGAATTATTCCAGTAATTTTGGCATATTGAGTGGTATTTCCGGCGGCATCGTTGGCATCAAAGCGAACGGCACCACAGAAATCTTCAGCCACGCCATTGCTGCCACCCCTGCTATTATCAACTGTTATTACAGCACCCCCTACGTTGTCAGCTGTATTTCTTGCCGTAACCATAAAAGCGCTTGTGGACTCAACCGTGAAAGGACTACCTGGACTGGCTGTTCCTATTCCAAGTCTATTATTAGCATCGTCCCAATAAAGCGCACTAGCTCCACCCATAGCAGATCCACCATTGTTATATTGAACCTGGCCATCTGATCCAGTAGCGCCTGCAGTAACTCCTAAGTTTCCAATTGATACTTGCTTAAGAGACGAATCTGTAGCATCCCATATAAGAAGACGATCATTTGTAGTATCGGTAGAAGTTATTGTTGCTTGGCCTGATACTGCTTGCGCCGATAATTCGCCAGCCTTGATGGAACCTGAGGCAATGTCTACCGACTCAATAGTTTCGTCTTTAATCTGTTCGCCGCGAAGCTGGGACTTTGCCATCTGTTACCTCTTACCGAATAATTAGGCGCTTGCAGCGGCAACTTTACAATCAAGTCCAAAAAATTTGAACGCCTAAAATTGCGCATGAAAGAACAATACAGATCATTGTCTTAATCGTGAACATTGATTCGCCAAGAAAGATCCAAGTTAGTACCGGAAAAACCAAATAAGAAACACCAAAACCCACAAAGCGGGCGGCCCATGCACTTTCGTCGAGGGCTTCATATACTAGACGACTTGCACTAAACGCCAAAAGTGTTATGGGAAGTGCTAATGAAAGAGAAAGCATAAATGCTTTCGCCCGGGAGAAGCCCTCAATAAATTGAGCATTCGTCCCCCACCACACCGCAATATGCATGCAAACGAATAAAAGGATGCCATATAATAACTTCACACTACTCACTTAAAGAATCATGCAAATTTTTAAGTAATTCCGTTTGGCTGTCGCTCAAAAAAGTTGGAAAAGTAATTTTCAGCTGAACGTGATGGTCACCACGTTCCGATTTCCCAGGAACTCCACGACCTCGCAGCAAAACAACTCCAGTAGAGCCCACCCCCATGGGAAGAGAAATCTCTTCATTTCCATGAATCGTTTCGACCATTGTTGTTCCTCCCAATGCGCCGAGAGTAAATGGAATAGTTACTTCAGACATAATATGTAAACCGTTTCGTGCTAGGGTCGATGTCTCCATCTTGGGATTTAATTCAATAATAATATCGCCCTCAGGAGAATTAGGATAAATTTGATGACCGCGGGCTGCTAATCTTGTAATACTCCCAGGTGTAACACCAGGAGGTATAGTAAGATTTAGCAACTCTTCTACATCACGAGCCCCGTGTCCACCGCAGGTTTTACATGCAATTAATTCCCGACCTTGTCCTCGACACCGATTACACGTTATCATGACACGAACATTACCTCGTTGTGTGGTGGTTCTGCCTGCACCGAGGCACTGTTGACAAGCATCTCCAACACGGCCTCCTTTTCCTTTGCATGGCTCACAGTATTTCTTTTTCAGAAAACAGATGGTCTTTCGGCAACCGAATGCACCTTCTTTAAACGTAAGAGGTACTTCAAGCTTGACTGTTGGATTTATTTTTCTTGTTTCGGTAAAACGAGAAGTAAAGTCCGCAAACCCGGAGAAAAAAGTCTCAAAATCAAAACCAGATCCTCCCATATGTGATTCCTGGCGAGGAGACCAGTTCAGTGCCGAATCATGAGCTTCAGAAATTTGTTTAAATTTCGCCTCAGCTCCAGGATCTTTATTTCGATCCGGGTGATATTTTTTAGCCAATTTCCTATACGCAAGCTTAATCTCTTCCTTGCTGGCACCCTGCTTTAATCCCAAAATCTTGAATGGATCTTGCATTGCTTACGCCCTCTCCAAATATAAACACTCTACTTTTTCTACAATTTTTCCATTAGAATCCAGTATATCGACGACCGATGATAATCTGGAATGTTTCCCTTCTTTAAATATTCCCTCATAGGGTCCCTTAATAATCACAAATATAGCCGTTCCATCGGTCGAGACCCAAAGACGATCAGAGCGGATCTCCTTTTTAACTTTAACAAGTTGACCTTTTCTCACCGCAATACACATCCCTTTAGACAAATATTAATCAAAAAGATGATTATATTCAACCGAGTATAAGAAAAAGCGAGAGACCTGAAAGCGCTATGGCTCCAATTGCAAGAGCCATACTAATCAAAACATATTTGTGAAGTGCATCGAGTTGCTTTCTTATAAAGCCTAAATTAGTGCGTTGCATCTTGTTTGTCAGCTGGATAAATTACTAATGGAATCTTTACAAATTTGGATTCCGTCAATGGGATTGGAGGCGTGGAAGTCGTCGGTTCCTCAGCATCATTGTCATATATCATGGTCGCTAAAAACAGCACGACAATAAGTCCGCCAGCGCTATATGCCAAAAACTTCATTTTACACCAATCCCACCATTATAGAAACATTTACATCTAGTCGGTCACCACTGCCGATAACTAGATCTTAATCCTATCAATTACAGGAGTATAACTATACGCCAGCTCGCGATAAAGCTTCTTCATGACAAGCTTTGTCACCTCTGCCATGGCGTCTTTTAGGTCACTGCCTCTTAATTCCTTCCGGAGCTGTTCCTTTGCAATCTCTTGAATGGCTTTATTGATCTTGCCCGGACCTCCCAAAAAGCCTTTTCCAAGAGCTTTTTTGAGTTCGTCTTCGAGTTCCTTTTTAATCAATTTCTTTTGTTCCGTACGGTCTGCCAAAATCTGCTTTGCAACAATTCTCTCAATGTCTTTTTTGTCGGAACGTGTAAGCTCTTCGGCAAGCAGACGCACACGAAGATCTAACAATTGCTCATTAATTAGCTTATCTTCGATGTGTCGCGCGGCTGTCAGCTGCCCACCTCCTTCCGGGTCCTTAGACTTAAGAGCATCAATAGCGGCCGAAATATTTGTCGAGGACGTGATTTTAGAGGGTGATAATGATTTTCCACCAACTACCACACCCTCCCACTCAGGATCTTGAAGTTGCCAATATGATACCAGATCCTGTACCTGATTTTTGGCACGGGAGGCGCGAGCTCCAAGGCGAGGATCGAGATGATCGTAGCGTGTCGCCCGGTCTCTCGAGGACACATCGTCCCACGCCTTTTGAAACCGATCCGATCGTTCTGTTGCAGTTGTATCAGACGCTACAACACGAGTCCAGAATCGGCCTTGGTCTTTCCCTGGCCCAAGACCATAATTGGCAACACCAATCCGGCCTCCTTTTTGTACCACACCAAACCAAACTTGTGCTGGACTACGAAATACAAATTTGTTTGGCGTTGCGAAGATGACACCGGCTGCTCCACCTGTTCCGGCCATAGCCTGCATAGCTAAATCGAGGGCATCGGCCACCTTTTCCTTCTGGGCTGCGTCGGTTATTCCAACCGCAGATTCTAATATTTGCGAAAGGGTAGCGGCAGACACTCCACCTTTTCGTACCTCTTCTACCAAGGTTCTTGTCTGTTCGGCAGACAGCGGATTTTCACCCGATTTCACCACTTCTTGGAGTGTAGTGAAAAAGCGCTTCTTTGCATCAGCACTTTCGCCCCAAGGGGTAGAGCTCCGAATCTTATTATCGGCAACATACTTAACGTGCCATCCGCCCGGGTGGGGACCGCCGCTCAGTGTAAGATCTACCTCTCCACCTGTGGTTCCACCTGGATCAACCCCATACAACAATGCCGCAAGCAACTCGCCTTTTCCGACCGCACCTGCCTTGGGTGCGTAATTTAAGTCGCGGAGAGCTTCTATTGCAGGATGATTGGGATACGTTGTACCAGTATACGAAAATAACGGAAATTTATTTCCTTGGTCGGTGCGGTCACCTTTTTTAGGCACCGGTTCATCTGCGGCACCAGAGCCTTCCCGGCTGTGGTCTGTATTCAATATTGTCTCAACGGCGAGTGCCCCTATATCACCAGAATTCTGGTACATTTGTTGTATAGATTTCAGCGCGTTCAGCTCCTCGCCTGTCTCAGCATCCACCTGAGGCGTCAAACCAGGATATTCCTCTTCTGCGGTCAGCCTTTCGATCCCCGCCTCGCGGGTATATTCGCCACCTGTATAATCTTCGGCTTCCTCTTCATACTCAGGGTGTTCCTCCTTGAAACTCTGGGCTGAGAATGCCCTCCGCTCTCGGGCGGAAAATTCTTCCGGCACCTCGCCTGTACTAAACATATTATGAATTTGAGAAAGAACGGCGTCTGGGACGTCGTACTTCTTTCCATCGAAGCTTACAATCTTCTCCATAAGAAGTGCAGTGCGCAATTCCAATAGTTTATCACTATGACTCATGCTTCAGGCCTTTACGGGAAACGTCACTCGTTGATTCGCTCTTCGATTATGCGCAATCTCGGCTCGGGCCAAGATATCCAGCGCATCGTCATACGGCACACCCTCGGCAAGAAATGCCGCAATGCCATACGTCAAAAGTTCATCAGCAATATGGGCAGGAATCCGCTCAGCGGAAAGTGCCTCTCCAATCAATTCTTCTAACTTCATGTTACATCCTATCTTCAATATCGATGACTTCGAAATATGCCATTGCTTTCGCTTGAGACCATCCGTTCTCCGTGATGAGATCTTCTAGAAGTTCATCAAAAGTTTCCGGAGCCATATCGGTTGCCTTCGTAATCTTAAACTTCAAACGATCACAAGCCTGTGCAAGACTAGCGGGCCCAAGCAAATCATATCGCCGAAATGCATAACGAAATGCCCGGTCTCTTTCGTGATCTGTCATGGGAACCTCCACGATTAAATATCATCGTCGAGCCTGCAATTTTCGCTTTTTTCTAATTTTAAGTTCTTTCTTACTCAAAGAAGAATTCTTCTTTTTCCGAGGCGGAGCTTGTTCCTGACGGATCGCTGCCTTCATAAGCCTCGCTTTTTTCTTAGTTTTGCGCTGAAGGCGGGCGCGCTTCAGGCGACTAAGTTTGTCAATCAACAATACACCGTCTAGATGCTCAATTTCATGCTGAATCACATGTGCCGAAACTTTTGAAACTGTGATATCATGTTCATCACCCGCCACATCCTGATATCGACACTGCACAGTCTGAAAACGATTGACGTTTTCGAAAATGCCTGGAAAAGAAAGACACCCTTCCCCAAGTAAAGCAGGTGATTGTACTTCAATAATTGTCGGATTAATCATCACCCCAGTAAATTTACCCACGCCAATATAAATAACACGCTGAAACACGCCTATTTGTGGTGCCGATAATCCTGCACCATTGGCAACATTAAGAGTATCATGCAAATCATCGGCCAAAGCCCGTAGTTCGTCATCAAAAACCGTAACAGGTTCGGATTTTTTTCGCAAAAGTTGATTTGGAAATTCTAGAATTTTTCGATACGCCATTAGGGTTTATCATCCTTATTTTTTTTCTGCAGTGTTTTAGTCATGGTATAACTTAGCGAACAAAACAAAATGTTGAAAAGAGCCAATAAAACTAAAGAAACGTCTTGGAGCATTATACCCACAAAAATTGTAATAAAATTAACACCGGAAAGAAAAAACCAAAATTCCGGTGGGAACCTAATCATTGGAACGATCGGCCCACCAATTAATCAAATCTCCATCTACCAAAACAGTTCGAAATTTTCTATCATCAACAACCCGGCTTACAACCACAAGACCCTGTGTAGGAACCCTGATTTCTTTGAACGCTGTTCCGCTCGGACCAGCACGAACATATCTTCCAGGAGGAATTTCTATAAGAACCGTGCTTTCTTTAGTTGAATTCATCTTCAGATGGCTCCTCATAAATAAAGCTTGTATCCACATGTCCGCATGCGGTACACTGTGAAGTTTCCTCAAGTAAATTAGTTTGTAACACCACGCTAATGTCTTCTATTACCTCACAAAATACGGCCCATTCTTCTAACGTAAAAACGAGATTTACGTTCCCCAAGGAAATAGTAATTCTATTATCGACAGGGTTAATAAACGCATCATGAGGTAATTTAATTTGTTGATCGTGCTCCATCCTTAGAGCCCTTAGTTTTCTTTTCTGCTCCCACTTTTTGCTTTACAGTCCTCGGTCGGCGGGCACGCGGTTTGGTGTTTGGCGTCGGGGGGACTTTAGCTGCCGTCGGTTTTGCCGAGGCAGCCTCTGGGGCTTTTTGCTTAACGGTCTCCTCGGTAACAACTGCATTAAAAAATGAGCTTACTTCTGATTCGGACGGTGGTGATACACCCCTGTGCTGCAGAACTTTTACCAAGTCATCGTATGATAAACATTTATGATAATTTATGAATTCTTTGGGACTCAATTTCAAGCGTCCCCGAAAAAATTTCCAACTAACTAGTGATTGCATGATCCTCTCCTCCAATTAAATATCAGAAAATTTCAGAAGCCAATTCTTGAATTGCTTCTTGAAATCGTGGATCCTCGGCCATCTCCTCGGCAACACCCTCCTGGTGTACTGCCACAACACTGGTGGCAATTTTATTCATTGCACGCAGAAAAATATTACGTGCTGTGCTATGATTAATTTTATCACCTTCGGCAGTCATTTGCTCGGCAATTTCGCGATAAGTAAAACACCCCTCCTGTGAAGAAACAGTTGCATATCCAAACTTGCTTTGGTATCCTTTAGGCATTGGCATTGGTACGATCCTCTAGAACCTGAAGTTCTTTTGTGGTAATTGGAAAATTCTCGTGATCATTTGGAGATTCATAAATTCCAAAACGCAATCGCAAGACTTTTTCTTCACGCGGTGACAAACTTCGAAGTGCGACTTTCACGACCTTAACAAGGTCGTCTTGGGCGATGACGTCTTCAATAGATCTACGTTGATCGGGGATAACCTCATAAAGTCGGCGGCCACCAGATTCATCACGACCTACTTTCTTGTCCAGCGAAATGGGAGTACTGGCGCTTTGCTGCAAAGCACGCAACGTCTTCGCTCTTACGCCAAGCATACCGGCAATTTCTTCCAACTCAGGATCTGTACCAAAGGTTTCAATATATTCCTTCCGGAGTTGAGACGCTTGCCACAGCAATCCGCGGGCGTGGTTGGGCAGCCTAATTGACGCTGAATGAGACGCGACGTGCCGTCTAACAGCTTGGCGGATCCACCAACATGCATATGTAGAAAACTTAAATCCTCGACGCCAGTCAAATCGATCAACCGCCTGCATCAAGCCCAGCGTAGACTCTTGAATCAAATCTTCCAACGCGCAACCGCTTTTGTTGTATTGTTTTGCAATACTAATTGCAAGTCGAAGATTACTTTGAATCATCCTGTCACGAGCCTGCTTGTCGCCTGCCTCGATACGTTGTGACAACATCACCTCCTCTTCCTTCGTGAGGAGAGGGTGACGACCAACTTCTTTAAAGAACATTTCTAGACTCATTTGACTTCCTTTTTTGGTTGCGCAGCATTTTTGTTACGCATTTTTTGATAAGATTCAATAATTTTCAGATCGCGCTGGAGATAGCAATAATCTGACTCGAGCTTAATTCGCTTTTCGTCAGAAAACTTATTATCCTTAATAAGACGCATCAATCGTCCCATTCGTTCCTGTAAGTGTTGCCTTTTATTTCTTGGTTCTCGACCCAAAGTAGTCTCCTGTTTGGTTCTGTAATATTATTATACCACATATAAGATGGTCTTTCACATTTTTATTCATCAAAAATTGCATTATTTTCAAATGTCATCGCACACCCGACCGACAGAAGATTCAAAGCTGCTGACGTTGCATGCTCAAGGGCGGCGAGGACTACCGGGAGAGGATCAATTACTCCAGCCTGTAACAGATCGTGGTATTTGCCAGTACGGGCATCAAATCCATGATGTCCACTCATAGACGAAACCTTTGTTAAAATCACATCTGGAACTAGCCCTGAATTTTTTACAATTTGGCGAAGGGGTTGTTCCAGCGCTTTAATCAAGAGCTGACGCCCGGCCAATTCATCAGAATCTTTCGAAGTGCTCTTGGATTTTTTCATTAGTTTTCCACTTCGCAAAAATGCCGTACCTCCCCCTGCAACAATACCGCCTGAAGCAGCTGCTCGAGTAGCACAAATAGCATCATCAATTCGATCCTTCCGTTCCCGGATTTCAAGTTCAGTAGAACCTCCGACTCTTATAACTGCAATTCCCCCACTCAACCGAGACATACGACGATTTAAATACGCCATCATTTGATCATCCATTCCAGGATGGCCTAAATATTCCTTTACTCCGTCTAACCGTTCTTCAACTTGAGTCGTTGCTTGATTCGACAAACCAACAAAAATCGAACTGCCTCGACTTGCTTCAAATTTTTCACATGTACCAAGCTCTGACGTGTCGGCTGGTAAATCTTCACCGGCAGCATAAATCTTTGTTCCAAACAAAGCCGCTAAATCTTGCAACGCTTCAACGCGTGTTTCTCCGAATTCAGGTGCACGCAATACACAAATTTTGACAATTCCTTTAAGAGAATTGAGAACACATACTTTCAGTGCCTCGCTGTCGACGTCGTCGGCAATGATTAGCAATGAGTCAGAATTTCGGCGGGTAGACTCAAGCAGAGGTAAAATTTCCTGCAATGAAGAAAGACGTCGGTTGGCAATTAAGATTTTAGGTGAACTAAACTGGACTACGCTGCGAGCCTGATTCGTCACGAAATATGGAGAAATAAACCCTCTATCGAGCTCAAATCCCTCTACAATATCCAGGGTTGTTGTAAAACCACGTGCTTCGTCAACTGTTATAACCCCATCTCTTCCCACGTGCCTCATGGCCTCTGCCAAAAATTCACCCACTTGCCGATCGCCATTTGCGCTGATGGTTCCCACGTTCACAATATCTTCATCGCTATTAACAGGCACGCCCAATGTTTTCAGGATTTCATGAACTTGAAAGGAAGCATCTCGAATTCCTTTGCATAGCTTTACAGGATCGTGGCCGGCAACAATTAGTTTTTGTCCACCCTTAACGAGGGCCTGAGTCAAAATTGTCGCCGTGGTGGTTCCGTCCCCTGCCGTTTCGGCAGTTTTGGAGGCAGCTTCTTTCACTATTTGCACGCCCATATTCTCGAAACGAGAAGATAAATTTACGGCCTTTGCTACAGTAACACCATCTTTCGTAAGCACAGGGGGTCCATTTTCTTGCTCAATAATAACATTTTGTCCACCAGGACCCATGGTCACCTTTACGGCATTGGCAAGAGTATTCACCCCCACCATCAACCGACGCTGTGCTTCAGTTCTAAATAGAATTTCACGGGCCGAGTCACTCATCCTTTCAAGACTCGCCTAGAATTTTCAGTCAAAATTTCATTAATTTTTCCCAAAACCCGGCGTGAATCGGTGGTTACATCGACGGCGACCACCAAGTCCCCTGCCGAATATGCGACCTCATTTTGCGACATCTTCTGTTCATGCCTGAGTCTTATCTGAACTTCAGAATTAAGTGGTTCCATTATTTCCTCCAAATGAATTTACGAATTTTTCCCAGCTGCCTTCTTTCGTTATTGACGAAAACCCTTTTGTGGAAAAAATGCTTTTTATATAATCCCAATTACCTACCGCTGGACTAAATGTAATCCCCTCTTGCTTTTTGGAAACATCATGGAAGGAAATTAATTCAAGATTTTTCTCATAACGCTCGCGATTGCCTGGTTTATCCAGGAATTCTTCCAATACATCGTCAGATGAAATAAGCTTGAGGGCACGTTTGTCACCGATTCCTTTAAACCCAGAAATATTGTCACTGGCATCTCCTCGTAATGCTTTCCACCCAACGTAATTAAACGTAGGTAAGTCTTTATAGATCTTACGAATTGGATCGTATTGGCTAAAATTATCACAACTATTGGCTAATTGCAAAAAATCAGTATCGGTACTAGCCACAACACACGTGTTGGGGTGAGGATATTGATGGACGAGGTGGCCAATTACATCATCACACTCAAAATCGGGGTGCCGTACCACCGACACCGGAAACGCTTCGGCAATTAATTCAATTATCTCATTCTTTTGCCGCGAAAAAGATATGTCAATCTCCCTCTTCCGAGTACCCTTGTATTCCGGATGAAGTTTTAATCGTTGAACTGGAGTACCTTCGATAACAAAAAATGACAAATCCGGGGCAAGACGTCGATAAAGAGCAGCAAATGATCGAAAAAATGTATACACGATTCCATCGTCAGAATCTTTGAGATATGGAGGCGTTGAATGTTTGGCGCGGTAAATCAAATTATACGCATCAAAAAAAACAACTTTCATCCGAGCTCCGGAGGTAATATAACATTTGCCTTGACACCGTCCTCCAAAACTACCGTCACCGAACTCGGCATTTCCCCTTCTGTCGAAATAACATTGGACACAGATTTGCCGTTAGATGGTTCATTTTCTTTCGAACCAGCATTATCCCACACCGACACCTTGTTTTTTACATCAAGAATTTGTTCTTTTATAGCAGCCGTTGCATTAGAAATCATAAACTTCTGTAACTCCCCAATCTTCGTAAATACTTCTACCGGTAAATCTTCCAAACTTGCCTCTCGTCCTGGGACATCTATAAATTCTAGTTTGTGAGACGTAACTTCGTCGGCGAGCGTCTTCGTGATAGTTACCGCCGTAATACGAGCCGGCACAATTTTAGCAGTTTTGGTCGATACCAAAAACAAAATTTGTCCCACATCATACATCAGAGTGCCTCCAGTCCAAACGAAATATTAGACCTGGTAGACCAATAATCAATTCTGGCGCGTGCCTTCTCAAGGGCAGTGTGTGTACTGGTGGGATCAGCCAGCACCTGGCCTGCAGCAAGCAGGAATTGTTCCGATTTATCATTCATTTCACCAAACACGACTGTACACTTGGCAAGCGCGTGACGAAAATTTATTCGCGATTTTCCTTTGCTTCCAGAAGCAGGAGGATGAAAATCCTTCACCGTTAAGCCTTCAAAAAATAAAACTGCAAATTCATCAAAATCATCACTCGCTAAAACATACAAATGATCCACCGCTCCCTTGCGTCGTAACGTGTTATAGTCGGATTGGAGAGCCCACGATCCTGAACGATTTTTGCTAGTTAACTTACACTCCAGCTCACGATTTAACGCGGGAATAATAATATCTGGCTCTCCTGTTTTGCCATTAGCCACAGTACCGGGAAAGGTCGTGTCTATTTCTTCGGCAAAATATTTTTCCTGCAGTGAAGACATCAAAATATTGCGCCGGCCAATATCTTCATTAACTGTCAACCCATGCTTTTTATACAAGGTGGCAAGCGCAATATAAAAATGCGACATCTTCTTCAAGGCAGCGACAGCTCGAGCCTTTTTAACATAACAAGTCATAAAAAAATCCTCTAAAAATACTAGTTTAGTATAACACTTAATTGGATAATTTTCAAGATTTCTCTACTGCATCCCTAACTTTTTCAGTAACTTCATGACCTTTCGAGGCGGCAATTTTAACTGGTTCTAAACCTAAAGCCTGTCGTACGCAATCAAAAATCTCTGGTTCAAGAACATTTTTAAGCATATTCATATTGGCGTATTGATACAGGTCGAGGTCTACAATTGGAAGAGGATTTCCCTCTAGATCTGGCTCATCTTCCCCGGTCTCACGACTTTCAAATATGAACAAAACTGCAGGCATCTTCTCATCGTGAGGCACCGGCACAAACGGAATCTTAGAATCCTCTTCATACATAATTTCAGGATACCAATGTGTCATCATGGTGGGATCATCATCGGCCGTTGTTTGCGTATCGCGCATTGACATTTCAATATCTCCTCGATGTCTAAAAAATTAACAGATTTTCCCGCAAGTTAAATAGAGAATCTATGCACGCAATTCTTTTTCCAGAATTCGCTCTGCCACGGCAATTGAATCTTTAAAGCCGGGGACCACACGATTCAAGCCTTTTACTACTTCGTCTGAAAGCATTCCTTCCGGGAACATTCCTTCAAAAGTATCTTGTAAAAGATCGTTATTTTGTTGTATAAGTTCCATAAATTGACGGTATTGATCGTCGAAAACTTCACCTGTTACAGCCGTAAGAGCTTGTTGGGTTATGAACTCTGGTGACAATTCGTTTACCGTGCCATCATCTTTGGGCTTTTGATATTTTTCCCGAAGCCTCGTTATAAAAGTTTCGTCTTTCGCAAGATTAACAGCCTCATCTTTTAATGAATCTAATAAAGCGTTAAGTTCTTTGGCGGCATCAGGATTAGACCGCCCTAATTCATCCACAGAAGAACGCATGTGAACTAAATTCTCTAACATTTCTGGTGATCCTATCCCGGCCAAAAAGGCATTCTGTGCAGCCGTACTCTGTACTAAATCCACGAATTCACCAATTGATTCTCCCAGTGCGGTGCGTGCTGTTTTAATAGCTGCGCCCATAGGACCACTCATAATCTCAGCATCAATCTGATCTGCCATCCCTCCTGTATCAGCCTCTTGGAGTACAAAGCCTGGTGATTGATAACCGGCAAAAAGAAAAATTTGCTCAAGTGCAGAAAGAGCCTTAGATATCGGGCCTTTCTCTTCGCGACGGCGGATCAAGGCAGCTTCCTCTGATTCATCACCTTTCACTGTTGCCATGGATTTATCACCCACGCCTATTTCTTTTGCAAATTCCCATGATCCCGATGCGAGGTCACCGGTGGCGCCCAACATTTTTTTAAGTGCAAAACCTCCCGGATTAGCCAAGAATAACATCAGGTTCACATCATTTAGAGCGGCGTCTCCCCCTAGTTTCTCAAAAATTTCGGCACTCTGTTTATTGAATTCATTCATTCTGTCTTTGTGGCGAGCTATCATTTCTTGAGCTTTCTTTTGATTCAGCGTGAGGAGTAACCGAACTGTTAAAAGCGCACTTGCGGCAATCTTCTTTGCCTCAATTTTAACACCTTTTAAAAAATTTGCCCAAGGTTCTACAAAAATCTTATGCCAATCACTGGGCATCATTCGAAGGGCGTAATTCTGTTCAAACAAAATGCCTCGAGACGGGGAAACAATCTGCTCTCTTATATTTTTCTTCACATAAGCGCGGATATATTCTTCCGTTGTTTGATCGTTCATTCTGGCTCCTGCCTTTAATTAGGTCTATACGAGCCCGAACCACTCTACCAGGCTAAAATTTTCAACATTTTGTGGGGTGGGACCAATTTGGCCGCGCCCGTATCGATCAACACCCAAAGCCTGATTAAGAGTAGCAAATAAACCAGTAAGCTTAGTAACTTTATCGTTCCACTTAAACGCAATACCCTCGATAGCAGTTGGACATCCACCCAACGATTCATACTCTGAAATCAATTCTTCGAATAATTGTCGCCGTGGCAGTGCATCATGATCTGATGCCTCATCAATCCTCGTCCGACAATCGATGATTTCATCAACAAGACGCTGGATCTCACGCTGAGGCTCTTCCACCAAAGTAGAACAAGCAGTCGACAAGCGTTGAACACCGAAAGCGGAAATAGTATTAACAATCGGTTTCATCGCCTTGCGCTGAATCTTGTCTCGATTTTTTGCCTGACCCATTTCGCTTACCTTTTTGGCAAGCCCTGGAGAAAGACCTTTCTTGATACTGACTAGCGTCGGTGCTTCAAAACCAGCAATACGATTAGCCAATTGTTTTTGACGTGCTGAACCGATGGCTAATTCTGAAATCATCCCTCGCAACAGGGACTCTCTCAAAAATTCACGCAACGTACTTTGATCGGTCAGATGACAACTTTCTAAGCATTGTCGCAGCCGAGTTATAGCTGCCGTTAAGAATCCATCCCCTTGTTGGGGCGTTAGAATAACTGGCTGTGGTGCCAGAGTATGCCAAGGGAATCCTGTACTAGTCACCAAAGGTACACCACTAGTCACCTTCTCCATCCCCTCTTGGAGATCTATATTCGTTAATTTTTTACCATCAGGCAAATAGGTGACGACCTCATGCAAAACCACTGCATTCTTGTCATATTTAAGAAGCTGTGGTCGGTGCATATAAATGATTTCAGAATTAAGCCAATTCTGGCCGGAAAAACCAAAAGGCCACCAAACACTTGAAAAGTGTTCGTCAATAGCTCGGGAACCCTCAATAATGGTTTTGCGAGCTGGATGAGTTTGGTATTTCGTGAGCATTTCTAAAAATGTAATGCCACCCATCTTTCGTTCAGAATCATTGCGGCTGAAGTGAACTACCCCAAGAGAGTCGACTCGAAAATGTATATTAATACCGTCAAATTTTTCCACAGCAGTTATTGTGCCAGCCGTTAGTCCTTCCAGCAGAGAAAAAACATCTGCAAAAGTACAATCAAGATGTTCCCAAATGTGAGGCATGTGTTTAGCGTTCCCGCCCATCAATTCTCCTTAGCATGTTTGTATATCTTATTATACCACACGTGCTACCAAACTTCACATTTTTTATAGCTTTATTGACCGCCTACAACAATAGGAGTATCTCCTCCTTTCGAAATCGTTCCAGGATCTTCGGAACGTTTCCTTGACGGTCGGCCACCCTGTTTAGGATCTGACGACATTTCGACATTGTAGGGAGGATCACTAGGATCACGGCTTCTATCACCTTCGCCACCAATCAATGTTTCCGCAAGTCCATTAATGAAAGCTAGCAGCGCAATCTTCTCGGGAGGGGCTAATCCTTCCCAATATACCTCTAAATCAGCAAATACCGCAGGATCTTTTAATGACCGAGCAGAACGAAGAGAATCAATTCCTTGAACGATCATGTCAATCGTCAGTGTTGACGGGAGTTCGGCGGCGACCTTCACTTTCCGCCGGGACATATCTCCCCCAGCGTCAGAATCTGCGTTCGCATCTGATTCTTCGTCGGGGTCGTCATCCTCCGCTTCTTCCACTTCATCAGATTTGTCGCCTGAATTTTTTGCGTCTAAAGACCGCTTGTCTTTTTCAATTTTTTCCGCCGTCTTAAGCTGCAATCCACGCTCGTCAACTTCTTCTCGTAAGGCAGCTAAAACGGCGTCTTCAAGTATTTTTTCAACCTGAGACAAAATATTAGCCATTTTTTTTCCACACCTTCAAATGCTGTACATGCTCTCGGTACCGACGTAAGAGTTCTCGGTTTGGATCATGTTCGCCTTGTTCGTCTAGCTTTTGGCGGCGAGCCCTATTTTTTGCCTCACGCTGGAGCTGGTCTTCCATAAACTTATCAAAATAATTTTTTGCCATCATACACCTCAATCATTAAGTATTTCTTTGTCTGGTAAACGTTCGGTTGCGGAGAATATTAATTCCACGCGAGTTTCGCCCATAGGATCCACGTAATCGGAGACAAAACGCCATTGTTTGCATGCTTGCTTTTTAAAGCTTACGCCACAATAATCAATGCGCAAAATCTCGGTATGAGAAATATCTTGTAACAATGCAAAAATATTTGAAGTGTTCGCGACTCCACATGACACTTCAATCACGTCAGAACTCTTTTGAAACCAGTGTACTTTCGAAAACGACACGACACATTTGTTTCCTCGGTATACTTGCAATTCTTCTTTTTCTATAGGTCGGATTATTTTTTGTAATGATTCACTCATCATTACCTGAGAATTGCCGCCCAAAATCTTGCGGTGATCTCTGCTCATTGCTCGCTCACCACGTCCATCCACAATCCATCGGCATATTGCGCGTATTCAATATCAAGTTCGGTAACATCATCTACGTCGTGAGTATAGACTTCAATTCTTACATTTAAACTTTCAATAATAATTTTAGCATTGTGACCGTACGCATCTTCAAATTGTAACAAGCCGCTCACAAAATGATAGACGCTATTACGATTTGCCGCAGTAAAATCCTTAATTAGTCGATTGGGAGAATCAACCGTCTCCCAATCGCTAAAACGGGAGTCAGTGGTTCTATCAATCGCTAAATCAGGTAAAAAAACTGGCAGTCGCTCTGTTTCGTCACGCAAAAAATCGCCCATCAATTCTCGTAAAAGCATTACATTCCCGGAAATAAATCACTCAAAACCTCTGCCTGTACAGGGTCTTCGTCAGCAAGCGTCTGTTTGAGATTGGCAAAAGCCTGCATTTCTGAATTGGTTTCTGCAATGGCTTTTTGAGCAAGTTGGTGAAGCCATTTTTTGGGACGACCCTTAAAGTCGGTCACCACATTTGTCAGAAAATTCTTAAGATCTGCATCGTTCATTTTGGGAACGATTTTTTTCATGTACATTCCAGAAAAAGCCTTTGCCGATTCTTTAGGTACGTCTGTTTCGGTTTCAGTTAAAACTTGAAACTGAAGCCTGAGATATTCAATTGCATCTTCCAATTGAGCCGACGGAACTTTGAACAGAGGAGCAACAACATTTTGCATTAATCTCCCGCTGGCAGTAACCATCGTAGATTCGCCGGTTCCTTTATGCGATTCAGGAGGTTTTCCCGGGCGGTCTCGATAATATTGAGCGATGTATTTTCCTTTTAGCTCAGTGGGAGGAATTTCGGACGGATCGACTTCTGGAGTATCCTCTAGCTTATATTGCCTACCAAACTTAATTCCAGACCAATCGCTTAATCCTGCTTCTACAATCTGCTTAAGCAATTGTCTGGTCCGAGCTTCAAGCATTCCATCTTCTTCTCGGGCTACCTCCAGCTCTGCCTCATCTGCCTCCTCTGCCTCTGCAGCCTGAACCTGCGGGTCTCCCGCTAACTCAGCCTGATTCACCGCAATTTTCACTTGTCTGTAAAGATTAGCCACCTGATCATCGGGAACCTTGAGTGCTAGCGCCGCAAAAGCGCCTGCCAGCTCCTTATTGTTGGTAGGAACATACGACGGATCATCAATTGCAGGTGCAGTATCAGTCAATTGCATATTGGCAGTAGCCGACGCTTCAATCGGCAATTCGTCCGGAAGCGTGGTTGGAACCTCTTCTTGAACGTATGGGTGTGACATATATTCAGATCCATATTTGACCCAATTATCTTCAAACAAAATTCGCTGAATTTTTTCTGTTAATTTAATCGACATAACTCCTCCACCATTAAATATTCATTTAAATATACTCTTACATAGCCGGCGCTAGAGCATAAACAATTCCCACCGCTAAAGCAGTTCCCACAACAGTCCCGCCTGCAAACCACCAAATTTCACGAGGTTTTTCATAACGCTGGATTTCGTTTAACAAAAAATCGTTTTGATTTTTCAACAATTCTAAACGCGATTCACTCAAAAATTCGCACGTTCCTAAACGAGCATTCAAGATATCAATTTCACGTTGGCGTTCGGCTTGTACCAACCCAACCTCTTTTGTGATTAAAGCATCGCACCGAGCTTCAGAAATCTCAACATCGGCCAAAATACGGGCCGCAGCCGCAGGATTCAACAACGTTCCAGTAAAAGGAACAACTTCTCCCTGCTGGACCGTTGTTACAATTTCATCTTCGGCAAAAACCGGGGAAGAAAATGCAAGCGCCCCGGCTATACCGATCGCAATCTCTCTCATTGGCGACCTCCATCAATCACTCTAAACTTAAATTTTTCTGCCAGCATTTCAGTTAATTGATCGGCATCATCCCCGGATTCGTAAAGAATTTCGCGAATTTTCTCTCGCTCAGCCACGTCCAAAGCCTGTAACTGCTTTTCATATTGAGCTTCAATTTCTTGCACCGTTTCCCTATATTCTTTATCTGCAAGCCGAATTTTTCGAAGCTCCTTTTCTCGGGCTATTTCAATTAAATCTAGCTCCCGTTGGTGGTCGTCTTTAATCCGCGTTAAAATTTTAGATAAATCAATCTTCTTTCTAAAAACTACCGTCAAAACAATTGGAATTACCATTCCAACCAAAAGCTTCCAATTCTTCTTGGTCCATGCCCACAATTTCTTGCAGGCAGTAGAAAATTTTAGCCATGTAATACTAATCCCCATGTCTCCACATCTTTGCAGCGTCAATCACAGACTGACCACCAATATAAGAAATTGCAATTAAACCCCACGTATCTGAGTCTAAACCATAACAAGCCATCAAACCCGTTGCAGTTAAAAATACTAAAAATTTCCTAGAAATAAACTTTTCAATTATACGATCCAAAATAGCTCTTGCCATGGAAACACCTCCCGAAATAATTATATTGTGGATTTAATTTGGCAAATCATCATCGTCGACGGGTCCGATTGGAAATATCATAAGCGGAGATGTTTTCTTACCAGACTTAGATTTAGATGTCGAAGGTGGTGGATATATCAGTTCCTCCATAATTTGTTGTTGAACCGACAGCAAAATATTGTTAATAGCATTGATCTCGGTAAGAGCAACTTCCAGCCCTTGGACCCTCGCTTCTATTTTCGCAGCTTCGACAGTGAGAAAAGCGTTCTTTTCTTCAAGAGATGCTACCCGAGACTGAAGAAGATTTAACTTCGTAATAGTAGCACCGTCACCCGTCAAACGGGCTAGCGTCTGCGATAGCTTCAAAAACAGATTCTGCATCAGCGTTCGTTACCTTCTTGGTATTAATCCTGTGTTTTTTATTATATTCAAGTTTATCTAAAATTTTATTAAGCTGTAAATTGCCACACACAATTTCGCCCGCAAGATGTTCAAATACTTCTTGCATAGATAATCCACGTTCCAATAAAGCAATGCGAAAATTGGTGTGCACGCCTTTCGACATATTTATGTGAACTGATTTGTTATTTTGAAAACGGCTCACTTATACTGCGCCTCCGCCACCTTCACCGGATGCGCCAATGGCGAGGGGGGCTTCTTCGGCGACTGGATCGGCACGGATATCATCAAAATCATAACGATACCGGTTTTGCAGAATATCTCTAAATGCATCCGCCGTCTCTTCATCATAATTTCTCTCTAGCAAAGCAATTGCGCGATAATAAATGGCTGATTCGATATCCAGCAAAGTTTCATAATTCTGAATTAAGCGGGCCACATCGGTGGCAAATTGTTCAATATCAAGTTCTCCCGCCGTATCTACTTCAACTAACAGTGAAGAAAGTGGGCGTTGCCACCAGGATTCTTCCACTGTTTTTTCATCAATATTAATGGCCGAACTTTTTAATGCAGCCATCTCAAAATCCGCGAGCATGTTATCTACTTGCGCCTCGAGCGGCTTTCTTAATTCAACTTCATCACCAGGATCAATCTCAACCTCTTCCTCTTCTTCTGTTTCCGTGTCCCCAGTGTCGTCTACAGCTTCGTCGTCAGGCGAGGCTTCCTCATCACCAGTATCGACTGGCTCTTCCTCGTCACCTGCATCGTCAAATAACCCTTCATCTTCTGTGGATTGTTCTTTCAATAAAAAGCGTAACGATAGTGGTCGGGTTTTTTTCATTACAACACCTTTCCAATTTTCTCAGCATGTTCGATTCGTCGTTCAATTAATTCCCAATTTAATTCTTTCATCATCGCAAACACGTATGACTTACGATCGTCTAAATAATCTCTATAATAAGCGTGAGCCCACACATCCAAAACGACAACGGGGTAAGAATTAATAGGAACTTGGAGCGAATGAAGATCAACAACTACGTTAATATAACGCTTTAAAAAAGCATTATAAACAGTGAGCGCCCACCCCTCCCGGGCAGACATTGCACAGGCGATAAAATCACGCTGCCAAGAATCAAATGATCCAAAATCTTTTTCGAGTCTCATAAAAGTAAGCGAATCAGCGGTAATAGTAGAGTTTAACTTACCAATGTTGTCGAAATACATCCCATGCAAAAAACATGCGTTTAAAAGATATGATTCATCAATTTTGAGTGATCGATAAGTAGAATGGTTGGAATTTGCGTCTGTCCTATTTACGGTATCTAATTGAGCTGACACCTCGTTCAGCTTGTCAACATATCGCGAAAGCAGCTCTTCATGTGCAACAATGGTCTTCCCACTTAATGCATCTGTCTTGATGTCGAAACTCTTTTGAGCAACGACATATGCTTCATTAAGTTCATCGTCAAAACCAAGTCCAGCGCGAACAGCCTTAACGATATCGGCGTCTGTTAATTTCATTTTACTATATACTCCTTCTCAAAAGCTTCCTGATCGACAACGTAAACCTCACCTTCTTCCGGAGGAAAATCAATGTCATCCGGATGATCTCCAGCTCGCGATCTTATTGGCTCCGTTGCCAAAGACGTCATAAGAATTCCCTCCGCACCAGCCGGTTCAATACGCGGATCCTCAGGTGCACGAAGAGCAAACGTCACATTCCCATCTGGATCTGTAATTACATCATCTACAGTATATTCATAACCACTCGGTTTGTGAATAACTTTGAGATCTTTAGATATTAAAACATTTCCTTCTTTGTCAGTAACGTCTACTTCAGATAAAGCTTCCAAAAGTCGTCGCGTGTAAACTCTTAACATTTGTTCTCTAAGAATGTCGTTCATTTTTCAATTCCTGCCAATCTCGTCCAGCGTATAAGAGAAGTATTTTTCTCTGATTGCATCTTCAATTTTTCTTTAATTAGAAAATTTGTCCCGCCACGACTATAAAATTCAGAAATTACTTGTGGACTCGAAAGATTTGACACATATCGAAAATCGAGTGTCGTTTCAAGTAAATGCCTACGCATTGCGCCGAGCGCATATTTAACACTTTCTTCTTTTACGTCTTTCTTTTTCACAGTCTTTTTCTCGGCACGGCGGACTCGCTTAGCATAGTTCTTCGGTGTGTCAGTTTCTTTCCACTGAACACCGGCTGCCTTCCCTCGTTTGAGAAGATCTTTGGTGGGCTTCTTATATTTGGTTTTTTTGTCGGTGAGCCAATCCATTGCCATATCACCAACAGGAATATTTCCTGCCTTGGTATCGCGAACTTTCTGGATTGCACCAGAGGCAGAATCACCAAGTAGACCTGTATCAGCCGCCTTGACTAATCCTTTTACGAGCTGGACCTTATCCAGCTTTTTAACAAAGCCAGTCACGCTGTCTGGATCTTCCCGAGCAAGAATAAGCAAAGTTTTGGCGTCATCACCAAGAATAACTTGTGCTGCCTTATCAATATCGTCAACAACTTTCAATCCACCAAGCATCTCCTCGATAGCGCCTTTGAGTGGAGTCATCACTGCCTTGGCGACGGCATCTTCAGGATCCGCACCAAGGAGACCGAGTACGTCGGACGCCAGGCTTCCAAACGGAACCTTGTTAACAACTTTTTCTAAACCAACCGACAGTACTTCTTCCACGGCTCCGGATGCAGCCTCTGCCACGGCTGTTGCGATTAAGTTTTCTTTGCCGGTTGCTCCTTCACCACCAGTCCCAACGTCAACATCGATGCCGCCGGCATCGGTGATTGCATCGGCTTCATCGTCATCAATAGTATTAATGACGGCATCAACTGAGGTGTCGGCGGTGACGGCGGCTGTCGCTGTCTCCGAATCCATCCCTTGCTGCGCAAGCTTATCAGCCACCTTCTGGGCAGCATCTTCCCGTTCGTCCGGAGGTAATCCCTCCAAAGTATCCCTTAACGCCTGGATCTCTGCGCGGAGAGCATCCCGCTCTTGTTTTCCAGTATCAGGAATCCCGACTATATCGTATTCAGCGCCGAGCTCTGCCTTCATTTCATCGGCAAGTTTTTTCACTGCAACAGCCTGCTCTGTCTCATCTTCTGGAAGATGACCCTCCAAAGCATCTACAACAGCAGCATATCTAACAACTTTTTCCTGAAGAAGATCATAAAGCGTGAAATTCAAAGTTTCACCTAACTGAATTCCCATCAGGTCAACAAATTTCTTCTTTGCAGCACCAGGATTTTTAATTCCAACGGTCGTCAAAATCGTATCAACTTTATCGCCGCCCCCGGAAGCAGCCCCAGTTCCGGTGGCTCCTGGTGCCCCTGCAGTTCCTTTCGCGGCACCAGGTTGTGCATCTTTTGGTGCCTCTTCTTTTGCGGCAGCAAGACCTTGTAATCCTGCTTGTACATCTTTCATATCCGAATCATCACCAGTTTTGGCACCTTTTTTCATAAATGAAGAAAGTTGTGTTGGGGTTAACAACATGAGATCATCAATGAGTGCCTGGCCCGAATTCATTCCATAATATTTCTTAAATGGAACATCACCACCAAGCCCAATCCCTAGAGATGAACCTAGACTTCGCAATCCAGAGAACATTCCTTCGGCGGGCTTAATAGCTCCAGCAACGGCATCTTTAATCTTTGATTCGTCAAAACCAGAACCGGCCCTAAATTCTTCCCAGTCCGGATTGTTGACCATGTCGTTGAGGGTGGTGTCCTTCATCTTTGTTTTTAGCTGCTCAATATACTCTTTTTTCTCTTCATCAGAAACCTCGCCTTCCTCACCGGTAGTTTCATCGACAACTTTAGCTATTTCAACTTTTTCCAGTGTTTTGAAGACTGCCTTGACCACATCTCCGAAAACCTTTTGAAATGTGTTGGCATCAGTAACAATTTCTGCAACGGCTTCCGCAGGATCATCTTCCTTACCAAAAAGAGCCCGGACGGCCATGCCGGCGCCTGTTCCGATTTTACCAAGAAACCCTTTTCCTGGTCTCTTTTTCTTAAGATCTTTGATGGCTCTATTAAGAGCGTCTACCGTGGCACCGAAACCAAACTCCTGCATCTGATCTCGCATTGTTTCCATTTCTTCAATGGCGACATCTGCTGCACGGATCAACTTCTTAATTGAATCGGCGGCACGGTTGAGAAAGCTGGCTTTAGAATCGCCTGCACCGCCTGTATCTTTTTCTTCTTCGGCGGCTTCAAGTAAAATAACCTGAAGTGGTGTATAACCCATTCCTTCATAAATTAATGAATTTTTAGAACGAGCCTCGACAGCAAGATCTTGTAATTCTGACAGTGCTTCTTCTAGAAGCTGCATTGATTTAGTCATTCAGGCACCCATTACTGTACGTACACAACTAATTATACAGAATATTGCCTTGTTGTAATCCTCGCGTCCTTTAATATATTAAGGCTAGAAAGATCGCGATACTGCACTCCGTAAACGACTTCGTTAATACCTGCATTGACAATTGCTTTTGCACACATGCGACAGGGCGAAAGAGTTAAATAAAGTTTCTTATGCTTAGGATTGTTGTAATCCATCTTTAATAGAGCGTTGATTTCCGCGTGTATCATTCCCGAATGACCAGGCTCCTCAGATTCCACTTCGTTTGGTCCGCCCACATAGTTACCATTGTAACCTATTGCCAGCACCTGACAATTGTCAGATGTGACCACCACGGCCCCTACCTGAAATCGAGGGTCATAAGAACGGCGGCCAATATTAGTGGCAACATTCATCCAAATCTCATCCCACTCCGGGCGACTCATTTTTCTTCCTTGGGTTTGGATTCCTTAGGTTTTGATTTCGGTCTTCTTCGGACTGGCTTTGGCTTATCAAATAAATCTTCAATATGCTTTTTCTTAGGAAGCTGAAATCCTGCGGCTTTCTTATGTCCACCACCACCGAACTTTTTCGAAATTTCGGAGACATCCACCTGCTCGTGAAAACCACGGAGACTAACCTTGGTGTGCTGGGCATCATGATCCCAGTACCAGATCATGGCAAAATCACAATCTGGTGCGAGACGAGCTCCGATCTCCGACATCCAGTGCGATGAGTTTACCACCAGCACGTCCATTCCGTCGAACTTTCTTTTTTGTGCCTGATCGCAGACCTTCTTAACCACTGTCTTAGAATACGCAAGAATAAATGATCCACGTTTACACGCGTCATCAAAAACTGAATCGTCTTCGAATTTTTCAAATTCCTCGAATTCAAAAGGAACCATGTCAAAGGCCGCCGAAAATTCTTTGGAATATTCCAGCTCCCACTTCCATAGATCTCGATCTTGAATATACTTGATAAACTTTGGACATTCTTTACCTGGGTGGAAAAATTCCCAAGACAACATGGCACCAGATTTTGTCATGTCAAAATGAGTATTAGAAATATCGTGAAGTTCGACCATCGCCGATTTATGGTGATCAATTACAATTAATCCATCCGCGGCTTCGATCATTTTCTTAGTCGTGGCATTGTCAAAAGAAAAATCTAATATTGCTACTTTTTTACCAGTCACATCTGGTGGCGCCATCCCA
>Ga0098033_1000205_pt1 | contig 30174 bp, 41 predicted proteins | sample 1_EtaG_FD_75049 | JGI IMG/M metagenome (GOLD analysis project Ga0098033, IMG submission 75049) | Marine viral communities from the Subarctic Pacific Ocean - 1_ETSP_OMZ_AT15124 metaG | ecosystem: Environmental > Aquatic > Marine > Oceanic | place: Pacific Ocean | collected 2015-01-07
ATCGCAGAAGCACTGGTCTCGAAACGAGATTGTTCGTCGGAGCAACGACGGCAACCCCGATGTCGATCGCAGATCCGAACGATCGTGGTATGCTCGACATGCCAGGATTCGATGCCGCAACGCCACGGATCCTCAGTGAGTTCATTTCAGGCAATATCTGATACATGATCTGTTGACAAAAACGGATCCGTCAGACTATTTTGTCTGAGAACCTACATGGAGAAACCAAACATGCGCACAAACTCATATTCAGTCGAAGTTCTTGTAGACGGCCGTACGGCCACTGAGTTCTACAATGGCAACGCTGCGCAGGCAGCAACAGGAACATACATCGAAGGCAAGGAAGGTCGAAGCTTCACCATTCGAGTCACCAACCATACGGGCCGCAGGATTCTGGCTGTCGTCAGTGTCGATGGCTTGTCTGTGATGGACGGTTCGACGGCATCGGTCAGCGGCAAGGGCTATGTGATCGATGCATTTGGCCACGTCAACATTCCCGGCTGGAGACGCACCACTCGTGAGGTTGCGAGATTCGAGTTCACCAGGGCTCAGTCTGCATACGCATCCAGGATCGGCGCTGACACGAAGAACATCGGTGTGGTCGGCGTTGCCGTCTTCCCTGAGTATCGGCGTCAACCGGAGCCGTTCATCGATCGATGGTTCGGCGACTGGGGCGTCATTGGTTCAAGAGGCGTCGCAAAGGGTACTCCGGAGAGTGCTCGTGGTGGCGGTGGCGGCCAACGATATGCATGCGCTGCCGGGCCATCTGTCGGCACTGGTTATGGAGAAGCGACTGAGCACAATGTTCGTGACGTCGATTTCCGTCGAGAAAGCTATACTCCGAGTGCTGTCCTGTCTCTCTACTACGAGAGCAGAGATCGCCTGCAAGAGATGGGCATCTACGAGGTATCCGGCCCGCAGCCGTTCCCAGATGCACAACCACGCCAAGAACCGGTTGCAACACCGGTTGCAACACCGGCTCCTCCTGGCTGGATTCATCGACGACGAGTTCCGTGGAACGCTCCGTGGATCCGTCGATGAGCACGAAGCTCTACAACGTTCGAGTCTCTCTCGAATATGAGGTGGTCGTGGCGATCGAAGAAGGTCACCACGTTACACCAGAGTGTGTTGCTGAAGACAACATCGATGACATTCTCTGTGAAGTAGACTTCCAATTCTCTGGAGCAAGAGAGATCACGGATGCATCTGATTCGTGCTACCCGGCTGAGTGCCTTCCATGGCGAGAAGCCGGATCTACGCACCCCAATGATGTGACAATTCGGCAACTTCTGGATGCTGAAGACTAAGTACGAAAAGTTGGTCGATTTTGCTTGACTTCTTGAAAGTCATCCAGTAAGGTCTCCCAACGTTGTCGAGGAACCCAAACGGAACTTCGGCAATCTTTGAAAACTGAAGAAGAGAAGCTGTGTGTTTGAAGCGCCGAAAGGCATCACTTCAAACACAAAGATACGGTCCGGCCCAGCGTCAAAGCTGGGGGTTGTCATCCAAACTTGGGATGCTCCTGAGATTGGAAGAGACTGCTCGATCAAACGAGCCCAGACCACTTGTCGCCTAAGTGTACAAAGCGGCCTATCCAGAAATGGAAGGTCGGTCGAGAAGGCCCGGCACTAAGAGCGGAGTAGAGACCTTGTCGAAGGTCGGCGACAAACATATTCGCAGCATGATGTACTATGGCCACTGTCGTGTGCCCTTCGGGGTGAGCATGACTAGCCTGGGGTTAGGCGCCCCGGTTGATGGGACCTTGTATTCAAGTGTAGGTCGCACTTGGGCGATAGGCTGTGGAGTGCCTGATAGCGGTGTAAGCCGTGATAGGTGGGAGAACCAACCCGAATCCTGCTCGGTGTGGATGCTTCGGCAACCATATCGCAATCTCCATGTCATCGAAGCTGTGTGGCCCTGTGAGGGGACTCAACGAACACGGGATGGCAGCTGAGCGTCTGGTAGCGCAAGGTAGTTAGTGGCAACCACTGTTCCAGCAGGATCGGTTGTCGGAAAAGAGAGTGGCCCAGGTCGTGCCTCGCAAGGGTGCGGGTGAGGGTCCTCCAGCGATACTTTCCGTAAGGGTTTCACCACTGAAACATCGGTAAATTGGAAGTCGTTGGAAACTGTAAGTCGTCGGTGCATGCCTCAATGCTCATAGCTCGGAGGGGTTGTGAGATGGAAAGAGGAAGTTTCGTACCAACGGAACATGGAAGAAAGCCTTTGGCCGGGTGGAATTCCAAGAAGACTTACGGGGATAAGCATCATGTATTTGATGCGGTTGGTCGCAAGGCTGACCACGGGATGAAGCCGAGTCCTTCGGGACGGAGCAGACCGATATATGTACAATGCCCAGGAGCCGTGTGACCCACGGCGGAACGGTGTCCGGAGGCCCCGGATGAATCCTGGTGCGCAGTATCCACCTCATGCTGTAACCTCCATCTGTCTTTGCCACATGCACCATAAGGGTCGCACCCTGATGTTTGTTGTGCAGCCTGACAAGTCAGGCCGAAGGCACTTACGGAGAGTTCGTCTAGTGGCAGGACGCCGGGAAGATTCCGATCCGAATACATCGCCTGAAAGGGGCCGAATGTGGTTGGTTATCGTATGCCAAGCCGGTTACGCATGGTTCGATTCCTGCACTCTCCACTCCCCAATCCATGTATTGCGAACATGGCGTTTTCCAGGAGCGACTTCTGGAACCGACCCTCTGTCGGAATATGAGCGCAGAGTGCCATGCGATAATTGGTACCGGCTTTTCACGACTTCACGACGAAGGCGTGTGGTTGTCTCACCAGAAAAGAGGCTGTGTTACCTTGGGCGCACAGAGTAAGGCTTAGCGGCCATTGACTTAGCGGTCAACTCAAAGTATGACGCAAACGGGAAAACGCTGATTACACCATACACGGGGCTGTAGTTCAAGATAGAACACCGGTCGTCAAGACCGGAGATGGTGGTTCATGTCCACCCAGCCCCACTACTCTCGTGTGCAGGTTTGGTCCTTGCGGCTGAAGTACATGGGACTGGTCGCACGTACAGTAATTCGTGTATTTGGGATTGTAGCTCAGCAACGAGAGAGCGACGTCCGTTTAGGACGTGTCATGGTAACGGGAATACCCGACCAGCGTAGGTGAAATCCCTACCAGTCCCACCATAGACTCATAGCTCAAAGCAGGCTTTGAAGGTACCTTTGAAATCTGTGCGAAAGAGCGCTCGCCATCTACGCGAGAGGTTCCAGGTTCAAATCCTGGTGAGTCTACTGGCCTTGGCAAGGTGGCCCACGAATCTTGGGCGCAAGAAGCTGTGCATAGCTTCTGAAATTAGGGTAATGTAGCGGCGAATGAGAGCAGTAAGTCTGTGGCAACACAGGATGCATACTCGAACTCGTTGCTGTTCCTGAAGGATGTCTGCTCGACTAGAGCCGCTGTCACGGCAGCGATAGAGGCAGAGAGGATGCTGAAATGCTTTGATACCTCTGTCTTCCGTGAACCTTAGGGACGTAGCTCAACTGGCAGAGCACCTAAACGTCGTTCTCACCACATTGCCCTCACGGGCCGACCGTTGAATGATTATCGCCATCAAGCGGGTGGTTGCAGGTTCGAACCCTGTCGTCTCTACTCCCCCATTCCAGAACCGTGGGTAATCGGTGTTCTGGTGGCACGTGTGTCAGCTACGACGTGACACAGGGCAATGTACTTGACCGATGCGAGTGCCGGAGTGGTTGCACGGTATAGCGACCGTCGCTGTGTGGAAGCGACATGCGTCGGCAGGCGTTGAAGTTTCATGGCGTGGAAAGCCTTGAGACACCACAACTTGTCATGATGGGAAACGGGAAATCCATCCGCTTGGAAGTACCTCGCAGAGTTCCTGTGTATGATTTGCTCTCCCCTAAAATTTGGAGTGGTTCATACAATGCAGTGCGCTGAAAGGGAAGAGAAGGCGGAAAGTTGCAGGTTCGAATCCTGCTCATGGCACTGCGGTTCGTTGCTTGTGACGCTGTACGGAGTGGACACCGGCAGGCCTGTACCAACATCAACCGCAACTCTTGTGGAGCAAGTAGTGCCTCAGTCATTTCCCCCAGCGACGACACATGGGGCACTTCTTGTTCTGCTTCTACAAGGGCCATTTGCCCATGTCTTTGTTCGTGTAGCTCAAGTTAGAGCAATCGCATGTGCTTAGTCATGCAAGCTATCCGGCCTCCTTGCTTGCACGATCCATGGCAGCCAACATCGGGTGCTTTCAATGCATCCAATGGCATTTCTAGCCATGATCACTGCGAGAGACCCAAGTTCAAGTCTTGGCACGAACACTTCTTCAACACAGCTTCTCTTTTTCAGTGACCGATTGAACTTGACAATCCTGTGTCTTGTGATAAGAGCTTCTGCTCCGCAGACAACGGATTTCTACAAGACTCCTCTATCCCGGATAACCCAATGAGACTCTTCATCCTACTTCTGACCCTCTCGATGACCGCTGCTTGCGGCGGCACGCTATGCAACAGTCCACTTCAAGATGAGCCATCGGCTGCATCATGGGAGTTGACATCACACGAACTCATGGAAGACACCAGACCAGCCCAGGTCATGGTTCCAAGAGTCGAAGAAGCGCCTGAGAGTGCGGAAGTAGAGAAGCCAGAGCCAACACCAGTGGCAGCAGAACCAGAGGTTGACCCTCTTGTTTTTGCAGCCACAGCTGCTGTACTCACGATCCACAAGGCACAGCCTGAGTGCGGCAACTACTGCACGAGTTTCCGTCAGTATCGACGGCACATCCCGGACTATTCAGGATACATCGTCACCGAAGACGAGGCCTGGACCATTGCGGAGTCAATGGTCCGCACCCATCGATCCTACAACATCCCTCTCGAAGAAGTCATGGCCACTGCATATCAGGAATCCAGGTTCCGCCGCAGGGCAATTGGCTACGGCACCGAGTGCGGAATGTATCAGCAGTCCACCACCTACTTCTGGTGGGGGAGTCGAGACGAAGAAATCGTGGGCTCACGAGAGCCTCTTGTAAGCCTTGAGATCGAAAGTGATGATGGCGCCATCATCACTCTCGAAGACGGAGAGGCACAGTGCGCATATCTGTTCGATCTGGACAATGCTGGCTGGCAGTTCGCCATGAAGTACCATTACCTTCACGGCAGATACGGCAGCAACTGGGCTACGCACTACAATGGCGGACCCGAGAAGCATCGATATCAAAATGACCACGATCGGTATGCACAGAGGCTTGCGGCCCACATCGAACGTGTGCTGACCAGATACGAAAGCAAGTAATTCATGTTGACAGCGCACGGCTGTTGTGGTAAGAGACTAGGCGTCAATCACCCATAAACAAGGTAGCCAATGACCATCCTTGCAATCTTCTTCTTCGTCCTTGCAGTTGTATGCGGGGTTGTTGCGCTCGTTGGCTTCCTAGAGGCTGATCCGGAGATGTTCATCATTAGGCTTACCGTTGGTATTGTATTTGGGATCCTTAGTTTCCTTTTCTGGCCAGAAACTCCAGTGGAAGAGCCTGAGGTTGCCGCAGTTGCTGAGGTTGTTTCCAGTGAAGAACCAGAGCAAGTTGCAGAAGCAGAAGAGGGATCTGGTGAGCATACTGCTACTTTTCCATCGCTCATTACCTACATCGAAGACAGCCCTCTGTGGACCGATTGTCATGTGTCGGCATTCGTAGCCCAAGACCATCCAGAGCGTCACTGCGGTGCCTATGAAGACGGCGTCAAAACACCAGAAGAGCTTGTTGCAAGATTCACAGAAGACAGTGCTCCACGACGAATTCCAGAATCATTCGCTCTGAGCATGGAAGACGCATCGCAAATGGATGCATGCTATACAGCAACTGCGGCTGCGAATGACATGTGCTATCTCGTCTTCTGCATGCGTGTTGTAGAGATGTCCACGGCCGATGAAACGGCTTACTGGCAATTCGGAGACGGCTACTGGGCATGTGAGGCAACTGATTCGCCGAGCCCATCAGCTGTCCAGCCCGAACTCCGAACCAGCATCTTCGAGACGATCAGATAATCGCAGAAAGTCCTTGACTTTGGGATCCAAGGGCACTATATAGAATTGCGACGGGCCGATAGCAGTTGATTATCGTTACAAACAAACCAAATGTCGACCGCACCTACCTTGCCTGTCATTTCGAAGACGCAGCTTTACCGGCTGCGTCTTCGGCCGTTTTGGGTGAAACTTTGTTCTTGACACACGACCAAGGGTGTGTATGATCATTGCATCACAGGAGAGACGTCATGAATACCATCGACCGAAACGCCAATCATCTTACCGCCACCGCCGATCGCAATCGTCGTAGCTGGAGCGGTGATGACGATCACTCTACCCGAGGCAAGACCAGGGTCGCTCGTCAAGAGCGCCGTGCCGGCCGTGCTGTCTGCGCCGCCGAGCTTGTCCGCCACGAGAATGGAGATAGCTGATGACCGCCGCCGAAGCAGTTGCGAGAGTCAATTCTCTGCTCGCCGATGAAGGCATTTCCGCCGAGCTTGTTCCTGGACAAGAACTCCGACGAGATCCTTGGCGACTGGCAACTTCAGGAAGTCGCTGGACTGTACCAGCTTCAGTCGACCACAACGAGTAGCAGCTTGGTTGTCATCGACACACCTGAGCTTCCGAACTCGGAACTCTCGTATGCATTCGGCGTCGGTGTCACTCACGACGGCCGCATTCGGCATATCTGGGTGTACAGCGGCGATACTCAAGAGAACGCCAACGAGGGAATGACGCCTGACGACTTCGTTTCGGGCTTCGTAGACAACATCAAGTTCGATCTGAGCATGGCAAGCATGCTCCTCAAGGCAGCACTCGATGCCGGATTCGATCGTGGCAGCATGTCGTTCACGAACTACTGTGGTCGTGGTGCGGCGCTGATGGTGGCAGAGCGATATCTTGTCAGCTACTTCGATGGCGAGAAGAACCCATTCTGCATCCAGGATGAAGACGACGAGCAAGACGGAGGCTCGTGGTATCGTGACAGCACCAGATGCTTCACCGCCCTGAAGAGTACGATGCTCTACGAGGCCATTCAACTCAGGAACCAGATTGGCGCAATTCTGGCTGCGGTTGGAGAGAGTGAACTGTGACATCCATTTGGAGAAAGGTCTACGGGCTGACGGGAGGCATCGCTTCCGGCAAGTCCACAGTCGGCAAGATCCTACGTGGTCTCAACTGCACTGTCATCGATGCAGATCAGATCTCTCGACGCATCATGCAGCCTGGACATGAGGCCTTAGAAGAGACCATCGAAGCATTTGGCGAAGAGTTCCTCACGGAAGATGGGCTGCTCGACAGAAAGAAGCTTGGTGCACATGTCTTCGGCAACGATGTCGAGATGAGCAGACTCACTTCTATCGTACATCCGCATCTTCTTCGAGAAGCTGAGCTTGAGCTTTGGAAGGCCCTCTCTGGGTCGAGTTCTTTCCTTACCTTCTTCGAGAATGCCATCGTCTTCGAGATGGGCCAGCATCACACGCTCAGAGGCGTCGTGACGGTTACCTGCACCAGGGAGACACAGATCGCACGAATGGCCTCTAGGGACGGTTTCACGGCCGCACAGGCAGAAGCACGGCTCGATGCTCAGATGGATCTTGAGGAGAAGGCTGGAATCTCGGATTGGGTCATCCACAATGATGGTAATGAGAAGGATCTCAAGAAAGCTGCGTTCGAGACCATGCAACAGATCCTTCGAGCAGAGATACGAGCAAAATCTGCTTGACAGGGACGCCATCTTGCGTATAGTTACACACAGCACTGAAAGGTGCTCTTTGAAAACTGGGCCTGCAATGGCTTCGACGGGGTTGTTGAAGCTGATATTGCGTGGAGAGGCGTCGCTGGCCTCTACAAAAGCGACAAAACAACAAATGCCAACACCAACGTTGAGCTTTCAGAGCCGCTTGCGGTTGCTGCCTGAATTGGGTTCGCCCGTTCAGTAGTTCTCTGCGGAGACTGCGCCCACCTTCAATTTGGTTTCGTGATTGAAGATTGGGTGTAACACCAACGAACTAGCAAGACCGAGAAGCTTTCGGATAGCGTCTTGGCTGCGAAACCAAAAATCCGAGACCTCGATTTGCCCCGGTCCATGGGGTAGCAGAAAGAGGAACTTCAATTCATGGACTACCCACGTAGATATATCGGTCGATAAATCTCGGACGAGGGTTCGATCAAAGGTCGACCTTGGGAGCAATCCCAAGTGTTAAAGGAGGCTTTCACGGGGAAACCGTAACATGTAAAGATGACGGCAATCCCGTATGGTGAATTCGAAAGGAGTAAGCCATCTAGAGACTCATAGACATCTAAGGCTTCGGCTACGATGCACTAGGATGACTGAGCGCAAGCTCTCTCATAATACGCCTCCCTCCAACTTCGGTTGGATGAAGAGATAGTCCGTGCCAGGGGAAACTCTGGACAGCCACGTCCCTCCAGGTCCACTTCCATCTCGCCCAACTCCACTTCCGTACTACTTACACCAGAGTAACTCGGAAGTGGAGTTGGCAGTTTTGGCACAGAAGACGATCGAATTGATATGCGAAGCGTGTGGCACAGAGTTCACACGCAGAGCGACAGAACATAAGCGCAATGTTCAAAAGGGAAGATCCGTCTTCTGCTCAGGATCTTGCGCTGGAAAGAAGGTAATTCACAACCTGGATGGGAAACCGAGAACAACCGCTGGTCTAATCCCAGGCAGACCAGTCGACGAGCATTCTCCATATAGATACTATGCCAACAAGAGTAGGGCCAGGAACAAGAAGAGGAGTGCGGACAAAACAGGCATCAGCATTGATTATCTCAAGCGGATCTGGGATGAACAAGACGGAACATGTCCGTTGTCTGGAGTGAAGATGTTCCTGCCGCCAAACACTGGCTGGTGGGATAACAAAAACAGAGTTATGGACCAATGGGTCGCCAGCTTGGATCGTATCGACTCCAGTCGGCCATACGAAGAAGGCAACGTTCAGTTCGTCTGCTTCATGGCCAACATGTGCAAGAACAAGTTCTCAGATGAAGATGTCGTTGAGTTCTGTCGCCTCGTGACAGAACATAATTACACACATGAGTGAACTGAGGGCTGTCTATTTGCGTATGAATCCTGATGATCCTCATTGGCAAGAGGAGTTCGCCCTGAAATACGGTGGTCCATTCGACATCGAAAAGAAGTACCCAGACTCTCCAGTAGGCAAGTATCACAAAGAGAAGAGGGCAGACTTCGATCAGAGAAGAGCAGAAGCAGATCCAGAAAAGCTCAAACGATACGATGCATTTGCCAGGAAGCATCACCAGAGAAACCTCGAACGAGGCACGATCAAGAGATAGGAGCAGATCGTTTTGCAGCAGACATACACCAGACAGGAGATAATGTTCATTGCCATCTTGGCAGCGCTGTTCGGCATCGTATCCGTATTGTTGCTGGGCAACCTTGGGCTCAACAAGCACTTCGAAAATGTTCCAGCAGCAATCCAGCAAGATGCCATCGAAGGTCTGAAGATGGCCATGCGATACGACCTATGCCAAAGGCATGAGCTAATGGCCTTCCTTGCAGAGCACCCAATTCACGTCAGAGAAGAAGAGTTCCACATGTTCCCTGGTTCGACCATGCTCAGGGCCGATCAGGTCATCCTCACTCTTAGGGATGTAGAGGAATATGACACAGCACTGATCAAGCACGAGATGCAACATGTCTGCCTCATGGCGGCCGGCGTTGATGGCAGCGACTATGGTGCCGAACATCACAGGATCATGAAAGAACATGGCCTGTGTTTCGGATACTGTGGAGACATTCTTCCAGGTACAGTGGAAGATCATATCTTCGAAGTCAGAATCACGTCGGAATAGAATACTTACGTCTGAGAATTACATCTTCGGAGACACACAATGCATGAAGACCTTTTGAAGCAACTTATTCGAGAAGAAGTGCAAGCTGCAATCAACGAGAACACCGAGTTGAGCGAACTATTTGGCTTTGGCAAGAGCGATGGCGAGAAGCTAGAAGACCATCTGACAGAGTGGATGATCACAGTGATGGATGGCATCGCTATGGATGATGAGGGCAACAGGTGGCCGGTCCAAGGATGGAACGATGGGCACTACTCAGGGCGACAAGCAAGCGCGATTGTGAGCCACGCCCCAAGGGAGAAGCCGAGTCGCCGGAAAACGGGGAAGGTGAACAAGGAACAACTGGAAGTGATGGATGCACTGGTCAAAGCGAGGCCAGGATCGTTTATCAAAAGCATCCGAGATCAGGTTGCGCGGGGTGTTGCCTTGTCGGACAAGCAGAAGAAGGCCGTCAGACAGAACCTCTACAGAGCCCGCATGAAGAAAGAAGCTGACCTGTTCAGATAGCTCGACTACAACACAGACATTCTCAACACCCTGAAGGGCGCTAAGAAGAAGATCGAGAAAGCAGGCCATGACTTCAGAGAGTTCGTCCAGAGTGCGGCAGCAACTGCCATCACAACCCACTTCGAACAAGAGATCGAGCCAGAACTCAAAAGGAAGAAGAGAGGCCAGTCTCAAGACAGCGCTGCCAGATCAAATACACGTCGTGCTCAGCAAGGAGTTGAGAGCTACAAAAGTGATCAGAGATCGTTTGCAGCCGACGCTCGCAAGATGAAGGAGAAGGGCATTCCTCTTGCGCAAGCTCTCAGAACTGCGAAGCAAAGAGGCGGAGATGAGGCTGTGGCAGCCACAAGAGACGTGTACTGATCCGCTCGTTCGCACAAAAGACTTGACATACGATCGATAGTGTGTAGGCTGTATTGGCCAGGGAGAAATCCCATCACCAATTCCAGTGAACATCATGCGTAGGTTCTTCAGAGACTTTATCGTTATCGCTTTCGGCATCTTTGTCGGGCTCATGGTGATTGATTTCCTGGACGAACGCTGGGGCGACGATGCCTGCGAAGTGACGGTCGTGACCGCAGACACCGATGGCGCTGCCCACGAGGCTGCTCTCAACCAGATCTCCATCGACTGCTTCAACGACACCAGCGATGAAGAGGAATACCGGCGCTGTATCCAGCGTGGCATCCGTAGCTACTTCTCGACCATGACCACAATGGAAGCATTCGGCGCTGATGGAGGTGCACAATGAGCGAGCACATGGGAAAGAACGGCGATCGTGGCCATCAGCGAGTCTTCAAGCAAAACTACAGATGGCTCGAAGGCCCATCTGCCGGTCACTGGAATGCGATGTGTGGGCCGCAGCAGGACCCGCAAGACATGCTGGAACGCTTCCATGGCGCTCCGGTGAGGGCTGTTGTCTACGAGCTTGCAGACGGCCGCAGAATCGAAGTGAGAGATGCAGAGTGAAGTATCCTCGAACACAGCATTGGTTTGGTTCAAAAGGCGTCACAGATCTGTCGGAGCAATTCGACTGGCGTGAGGCTGGTGTCGAGTTCGTGGTCATCGAAGAGAAGTTCGATGGCACGGGTGTTGCGATCTTCGTAGACAACGGCCGTATCAGGATCACTCATCGAGGGACCAACGTCTCCGGAGAAGAATACAGCAGGCTCCTTCGTCTTGTGGCCGCATACCAGAACGAGATCTATAGTGTTCTGACAGACAGGTACGTGATGTTCGGCGAGTATCTCTGCGCCCAGCATACGATTCGCTACGACCAGCTTCCATCATTCTTCTTCGAGACAGATATCTACGACAGAGAACGAGGCGTGTTCCTCAGCACAGAAGCACGACATGCACTCCTTGATGGAATTGTGCCGTCCGTCCCTGTTCTCTTCCAGGGCAACCCTGAAGACTTTGGCTGGGATGGAAATCTCGTTGGGCCTTCTCTCTACTCCTCAATCGACAATCGAGAAGGCCTGTTCGTGAAAGTGGAGTTGACGGATGGCACCAAGGGTGTTACAGAGAGGATGTGCAAGTTCGTAGATCCGGCCTTCCTTCAGAGGATTGAGGCCAGTGGATCACATTGGAAACACAGAGCATTCGTGCCGAACCAGCTGAGGCAAGATGGATAAGATCCGACAGAAAGCACTCTACATCATCACGATGATCTCCGCCGCCCTCATGCTGGTGGCATATGCCTTGGCGATGGTCTGGATGAAGCTCTACTCGCTGCCTGTTGCAATCGTGGCACTCATCGTGCTTGGTGGCGGTCATGTGTGGGTTCGCAAGATGAAGCCGTCCAAGAAGAGCATGGCTCAGAAGATCTTCGAGTTCAGCGGCACAAAGAACGACCTATGATCAATGACCACAAGGCCGATACGATTGGCTACAGAATGAATAGGAACACGAACGCATATTTGATGCAACTGTGTGTCGCAGAGCATGAATGTACAAGAGACAGTTCATACGAAGAACTTGTGGCATGTGAACAAACATGCCAAGAACTCAAGGACCATGGCCCCAGGCGATTCAGATTGCACTACTGCTCTGATTGTCCTTGGAATGCAAGAGTAGGCGATGACGGATGATCAACAAACCATCAGCACAAGACAGAATCAAGAACTTCTTCGGATACTTCTTGGACTTGGTCACAGGAACCGAAACTGGAATTGCGGCACTTATCATCTTCTTTGGCGCCATTTTAATCTTTGGAGTGATGCACGCTTCTGCGATGTCAAACTGCAATAGGGGCCAGGGTTGCAGAATTTCGAGAACTCCCGAAGCTTTCGTAGAGTGCAAGCAAGTGTGTCGAGATTTGCGCAGCGAAATGGGGCTTCGCACATTCACCTCGTTCTACATGAATGGGACTAGGCCACGTGTGTATCGGTGAGCAGCTATCTCAAGATGTATATCGTCCTTCGGGATGATGTACCAGACAATATGGCACCAACCTGCGCTGCGCACGCTGCTCTTGGATGCTATCTTGCGTACCAAGATCATCCAGACGTACAAGAGTGGACTGCTGGCAGATTTGCCAAAGTAGTCTGTCGAGTCTCGGCCAAGACATTCGAAAAGCTGAAGAAGTACGAAGGCTTCGTGCTGCAAGGAGAATCGAAGCTTGGGCCTGAAGTGGCGTTGGCTTTCAGGCCTCGTGCAGAATGGCCGAAAGCTTTTGGCTTCCTTCCTCTCTGGGCTCCCAAGACAGAATCCGCTTGACACTGAGCAAGCCATGGTGTAAGGTGCGCCAGCAATCTACACTCAACAGAGCAACCAAATGGCACTAAAGAATCTCTTCACCAGGACAGACGTCTCTTCCTGGGAGAGTATGGGTCGAGACATTCTTGAATGCGAAGGAAGGTTCTGACAGATGGGCATAAGGTCTCGCAGAGACATGAAGATACCGAACTTCATCATTGTCGGAGCGATGAAGTCTGGCACGACGACGCTGAGCGACATGCTCGCCAAGCATCCGGAGATTCACATTCCATCTGCCGAAGCTCACTTCTTCAACAACAAGTTCGAGAAAGGGGTCGGCTTCTACAAGTGGATGCTCACACAGGGCGCAGCAGAAGGAGTGAGGCTCTTCGGCGAGAAGACACCGACATATTCCTACCTCGCACATATTCCAGGCAGAATCGCAAAGACATGTCCGGATGCCAAGATCATCTGGATCTTGAGAGATCCGGTTGACAGGACGTTCTCCAACTACCTGCACGCAATCAACGCAGGAAAGGAGCCTGAGTCGTTCGAGTACGCACTTGAGCACGAGGAAGAGAGGTTGGCAGAGAATGTCTTCAAGGGCTACAGGAGACGCAGCATCTATGCTGAACAGATCCGGCGATACCTTGAGCACTTCGGCATGGACCAGATGTTCTTCATGTCCTTCGAAGACATGATCCTGCCGTACGATGAAGACCACGTCTTGAACGAGTTGTTCGCCTTTCTCGGCATCAGCCCAGAGGGCTACTCATTCCCGGTATCCCACAAGAACCCAACGACCGTGAGGAACTCTAGAATGAGTGAGGCGACGAGAAGAGAGCTTGAGGAGTTCTTCCTGCCACACAACGAAGATCTGTTCGGGCTCATCGGCAAGTGGTTCGTGTGGAGCAGCGAAGGAAAGGGTTGACACAAAGTCGTCCCTGTGGTAGGGCTGTGATCTAGACCAGGAGAGAATCATGGCCACCACCTACGAAACTCAACTCATCTTCCTTCGAGGCCTCCTCACGGGATACGGGTACTACAAGGCGCTCGCCGCCTTGGAGTTGGCCAAGGGGTTTCACGATGGAATTCGCAAAGATGGCATCACGCCGGAGTTCCATCACCAGATCAGGATCGCCCAGATCCTTGACCCGGTCCTTCATCACTGCCTCGATCCAGAACTGGTGATGGCTGGTGTCATGGTCCACGACCTTGTCGAAGACCACCCTGAATCCACCGATGGCATCATCGCCATTGGATCTGACATCTATGAGCTTGGTCGCACTCTTGACAAGACCGGGCTCGAAACCGAGGCTTACTACAGAGAAATCCTTGAGTCGCCGCACACGACCGTTATCAAGGGTGCTGATAGGCTGCACAACATCCAGACGATGGCAGGCGTATTCTCGATAGAGAAGATCCGTAAGTACATCGAGGAAACGGAACAGTTCGCACTGCCGATGCTCAAGGCAGCACGCCGGAAGTTCACGACACAGGCCAGGGTCTACGTGTATCTGTCCGAGACCATCAAGGCGCAGATCTCGACCGTAGAGGCGCTGCTTCGGCAGTGCGAGGCCGCAACCAAGACTCAGTGCGCAGAATGCGGCCATGTGCTACGTGTGTCGCCATTGCTCCTTGGAGATAACGATGAATAGGGCAGAACTCGAAGCAGCAGAACGACATCATCAGCAAGAGGCACAGCGAGCCAGAGAGGCTATTCGCAGCATGGAACAAGATGCATTGCGACGCCAAGATGAGCAATGGCGAGCCAAACTTCCAGATCCTCCTGAAGGTACGAGTTGGTACGTTATTCTTGGCGAGATCCAACTCCTCGCAGAGCCTGGGAACCTGGAGTCGTTCGTCGCCATGGCGAACAAGCGTGACAACTTCTGGGTCGTCTGGGATCCATGCGACTACGAAGATCCCAAGACCATCGAAGGCAAGTGGGCTGGTCCTGTCACCACAGCAAGGAAGATGCTCGCTGCATACGCAAGGTTCGTCAAGCGACACGAGGCGTCTTCCAAGTGAGCATGTGGAATCCACATAGGCCTGAGTCCGTGAGAAGCAAGAGAGTTCTTCTCGCAAGCTCTATCATCGGTAGTCTCTTGCTGTTGCTCGTTCTTGGGCGACTCGTGGCACTGAGGGCTGATTGATGTATCTGGTATCGATACATTATCGAGGCATCCTCAATGTCGACCAGATGAGGTGCTTCACAGAACTTGCAGAAGCCCAAGAGTACGCCAGGGAAATCTTCGGAGAGGATAGATATCCACCGGACTTCAGGGTCTACAAACTGTCAGCTGATGCTGAACCAGTTCTTCTGCACAGCCTCTCGAAGAACGGAAAGCGTCGTGGCAATGGCTCATACTATCTGGAATTCGATGACTGATTGACACTCTCCTTGAAGGATGCTATGTACGAGCAACCCTTCAACAGAATGGAGAGAAGGTCATGAAGGAAGCAATCATCATCGAACTACGTGCCGCAGTCGGCGGCACAGATGCAAAAGCACTCGTTCGTGAGATGGTCGGGATGTACGGCAAAGCGTGCTCCCGAGGCCGCCTTTGACCTTGAAATCATCGATGATCTGGCTGGGCAAGTGACGCTCAGGATTGTCGGGAAAGGAGCATCAGCACTATTCGCTCATGAAAGTGGCGGACACCGTTTCGAACGAGTTCCGCCGAATGAGAAGCGTGGCCGTGTCCACTCATCTCTCGTGACCGTGGCCGTCTTGGACGAACCAAAGGAAACGAGCTTCGTTCTCGACATGAAAGAAGTGGAGAAGAAGTACACGAAGAGTTCCGGTCCTGGCGGCCAACATGCGAACAAGGTAGAGACCGTTTGCGTGCTGAAGCATCTCCCAACAGGAATTCAGGTTCGTGCATCGACGCACAAGAGCCGCTGGCAAAACGAACAGGCTGCCTACGGCATTCTGAGAGCGAAGTTGGCCCAGCGTGCCAATGAATCATCCGGAGCCGCCAGAGAGGCTCTCAGGAGGTCACAGGTTGGTGTCGGCGACAGAGCAGGTAAGAGAAGAACATATCGATATCAAGACGATCGTGTCATTGATCATCTGACAGAACGACGAGCTTCTCTGAAGAAGATTCTCCGTGGAGGAATCGACTTATTGCATCCGAGAGAAGATTGATGTTGACAGACTTGAATTTCAGGTGTAAGATGCGACCCCAGAATCGAACCACCACCGAGAGACATCATGTCCAATAAGACATTTCAGGAAGTAGTCGCTGAGTATCACGCCGACAATGAGGAGGCGCTTACCATGCGCTTCATGCGGCAGGACCCTTCGGCCATGGCCATCAAGTTCATGGTCCTGGGCGCAGAGGCCTTCTATGCACTCGTGGAAGATCATCGTGAGTTGTTCGGCAGTGAAGCACGGCTCGATGCTCAGATGGCTGCTTTCACCCAAGCCATCCCGGCTTTTCAGGCGCAATACGATGGCATCGTGGCGCTGGCCCCTCGTGCCATGGGTACTTCGATGATTGGTGATCAAGTAGTCGGCCTGATTTTGTCCAGCAGCACGTTGGACATGGGAGCATTGATCGACTACGAACTCAAGCTGACGCAGGTCGCAGCCGCCAACGCCGCAGCCACTCGTGACGAGCGCCTCGCAAGGCTGCTCAGGTCACTGCTTCCGGATAAGCCGGATGTCTTGACCATGGGATGGTTCACAACTGAGCTTCGCAGCTTCCTCCGCCGCTGATCTGGAGAACACCATGAACAATCACGAACCTGAAGTCACCGCCGCCGATCTCGAAGAAGCCGCAGATGTCGTAGCCAAGGGCATGTTCGATATGCTGGGAGCCATGATCAAGGCGGCTCCCACGTGGATGAAGGTCTTGTGGGCAGTGGGCCTTCTCGTACCATTCTCCCTCATCGGCCTGCTTATCTTCGTCGTTATCTCCGTAGTCTCCTGATCAAGGTAGAAAGATCTTGACATATCAGGATCGGTGTGTTAGTTCTACTCGAAGCTAATCCACCATTGCCTGCCGAGCGCAACCATGGCTGACGTCGTCGAAACCAAAACCTACCAGTGCACAGAGCTTGACAACACTGGTATTGCCGGTGCAGCCGGTCAATCCAACAAGTTCTGGCGCTACACCGTCACCAGCGACGGCACTTTGCTCGTGGAGTACGGAAAGACCGGGGGACGAGCCCAGGCATCGACGAAGAACTTCGGTTCGGCCGATGCGGCGCTTCGCTACGCCCGCAAGAAGGCTACGGCGAAGATGAAGGGCAAGAAGAAGGGCGGAAAGGTTCACTCGCAGTATACCGAAGTGAAGCTCGCCTCGAACATCGTGTCCAGCGGCGGCAGCAATGCCAAGGGCGGCAAGGCGTCCAACACGGATCTCAAGCTCATTGCCGAGTCGCAGATCCAGTTCAAGGATCCTCAAGTCAGGAAGCTCGTCGGCGAATTGGCTGCGGCCAACCGACACGACATCGTCACCCACACGAAGGGTGTCACATACGATGACAAGACCGGTCTCTTCTCGACGCCGCTTGGCGTTGTCACTCGTGATGTTGTCGACGATGCTCGCAAGGTCTTGAACGATCTCGGACGCATGATTTCTCGTGGCGAACAGCACACCGAGAAGTTCCGTAAGACGCTTGAGCGTTACATGACGCTGATTCCGATGTCCATCGGACATCGCCGTGTTGACCCGACCCGCATCCTTCCCGACAACAACGCTGTCCTGGCACAGAACTCGACGCTCGACGCTCTTGGCGCTTCGCTCGACATGCTCGATGCTCGCAAGACGCAAGCCGTCACTGACGCCACCAAGGACGCCCCTCAAGTCGCAAGCGTGTTCGATGTGACGCTCGAAGTCGTCGACCGCAACGATCCTGTCTGGGCGCTTATCGATAAGCGTTACCGGGAATCAATGAACCGCAGCCACCAGAGCGCAAATCTCAAGGTTGCCCGTGTTCTGAAGATTCGCATCGGCGCCATGAATCGTGGCTTCGAAGCTTACGGTGCCAGCCTGGATAACATCTGGGAGTTGTGGCACGGAACGCAGAAGGCCAACCTTCTGTCGATCATCGCCAAGGGCTTCTACATTCCGCCGTCGAACTCGGCGCACTGCACCGGCCGCATGTTCGGCAACGGCGTCTACTTCTCGGACCAGAGCACGAAGGCTCTCAACTACGCTCACGGATACTGGGGCGGCAACCGAGACAACTACTGCTTCATGTTCCTCTGCGATGTTGCCATGGGCAACTACTACCGGCCGACCGGCTCGTCAGGAACGCTGCACGAATACTGTCGCCGCAACGGCTTCGACTCGGCCTTCGCTGAGGCTCGCAAGTCCGGCGTCATGAACAACGAGATGATCGCCTTCACTCTGGGTCAGATCAATCCTCGCTTCCTGGTTCAGTTCTCGCCGACCGGCCGCATCTAGGAATTGCCTAATGAGCTTCCTCACATTCATACTCATCGCCCTCACATACTTTGCAGCATCCATTGTTGTCCTGTATCTCTGGAACATCTTTGTTCCGGTAAAGATGAGGTTCAATCTGAGCGAAGCCTTGGATAGTAACCATGTGGAAGACGTGTTTATCCTGTGGGTATTCTGGCCTATCTGGTTGCTCGTGGCATTGGCAGTCTTGGTTTCTGAGATCACGAATGATGAGCCAGAGCCGGCACCAGACAACTCAACCGAAGATACCAAAACCAGCAAGGATAATGAATCCGTCGACCAAGAATACGGTTGACAACTCCGCCAATGATGTGCTAAGCAGCGCATCACCATCCACCACTCTCCCAGAGAGAATCCATGAAGAAGCTCGCACTTATCGTACTCGCAGCCGCCGTGGGGATCATCGTCCTCGTGACGACTCTCCTGTCATTCCAACAGATCGATGCCCAAGAAGTCGTCGTACGGCTCAACAACTGGACCGGCGACGAGGTAATGATCGACACCGAAGGTAAGGTGGTCGTCTACCCCGGCTTCCACAATGTCTATCGCTTCGATGGCTCGCCGCAGAGCATCGAGTTCTCGTGTCCGGATGGGTCGCCCGATCGTGATGGTGACGGCTATCCCGACTGCGAGAACGACTTGGAGAATGGGCGCCTGACTCCGATGGAAGTGCGAGCGAGCGACGGCGCATCGTTCCAGTTCCAGACCTTCATCGTTCAGTATGAGGCCATCGCTGACCTTGCACCGACCATCTGTCATGAAGTCGGCTACGACAGCCCTACGACCTTCGAACGTTGGATGCTCGGTACGACTCGACGCATGGTCCGTGACGTCTTCGGTCAGTACAGCACACTTCAGGTATCGAACCCGGCGAACTACGGAGCCATGCTTGACCAACTCGTCGCAGCCCTGAACACCCGACTGAACCCTCACGGCATCCGTGTCATCTCCGTACCGACGCCTGTCCCCGTTTTCAATGCCACGTACGAGAATGTCATCGAGGAGCGCAACAACATCGTCTCGCAGCGTCGTGTCATCGAAGAGTCGCTTCGCACGGCCGAAACGGAACGAACTCGTGCACTCGCAGTCGTCGACCAGACACAGAACTCAGCCTTCCAGACGCTCATGGCAAATCGTGAGGGAGAGCTTGCGTCGGCAGAGGCACTTCGGCATCAGAGTGTTGCAGATGCACGGGCAACCTTGACTGAGCAAGAAGGTGCCGGACTCGCCATGCTTCGAGGCGCAGAGCAGCAGGCTGTGCAGTTGCAGGCCCAGGTAGACGCAGAAGTCGCAGCATTCTCGGCTGTAATCGAGGCATTCGAAGCAAACGGCGTCGAGGCTGTCATGAACTCGCTGGTCGACTCTCTGAAAGGCACTGTCATCAGCATCGTTCCTATTCGAACCGATGGCATGCCTGAAACCATCAACGTCAATTCCTTCCAGAATGCTGACGCCGCAACTCTCACGAACACTCTCACTCCTTCCAACTGAGCAGACCCATGAAGTCCAATCAAAACAAGCAGCAACTCATCGCACGAGCCGCAATCATGCTCGGTGTCGCCATCGTCGGCGTCCTGATCGTCATGGTCGTCGGATTCAACTCCTTCTGGAGCCACGCCGATCCCGGCGAGACGCTGGTCCGAAGCAACCAGTACATCAGCAAGGGTGTGCAGGACAACGATCTCAGCGCTGGCTACCACCTCAACCTCCCGGCTCAGAACGTCATGCACCGGGTGGATGCGAAGTACCACTTCATCAACTTCAGCGCCACGAACGACTACGGACAGGAGTACGATCCGATCCGTGTTCGTATCGGAGAAGACAACATCATCTTCGCCGACCTGACGATTCCGATTCGAGTCATCCCTGGAAAGACCAGCGCCTTGGTCGCCAGAGGCCAGACGTTCGACACTGCGCTGCGTGACGGCCTCAACACCATTCAGGGCACGCTGCGTGACGAACTCGCTACCATGGACACGACGGAATGGTATGCGGTCTACAATCCGGCTATCCGTGCGATTACCTGTGACGAGGTATGCAACGACGAAGGTGTTTGCACCGGAGGCGATGTGCCGATTGCGGAACTCGGAGAAGACGGCTATCCGCAGATGCTTCGAGAAGCTGTGGTAATCTGCGCTCTCCAGGAGTTGAACGAGGCACTGGCAGAATACCACCTTGAGGCTGAGAGCATCGACATCCGCTCCTTCCGTCTTCCGGACCAGTACGAGAGCAACCTGACCAATGTCCAGCTTCAGCAGCAGCAGGCTCGCCTGAACGACGCTCAAGCGGAACTCGCCAACCAGCAGCAGGAACTCGACAACTACACCAACGAAACGGACGCTCTGGTCGCCCGTCGAGAAGCTGAGTGGGCTGCATGGACCGCTGCACTCAATGACGGCCTTCGAAACGGCGTCAGCGATGCCAATCAGGAAGTGTTCTTCGAGACCATGGCAGACGTGGCCATGGTCAACCGGGCCAACGAGTTCGGTGGAGTGGAACACGATTCTGAGCAGTTCACCAACGCTCGACAGGGCGCATATGACACTGCCATGGCGCTGTACGGAGACGAGCGATACGCACTCGGCATCGAGGGCATTCGAGCACTCACCGCCGTCGAGGTTGCTGAGTTGGAAGGACAGTCTTCGCACATCGTGCCACGGTACGCAGCAGAGGCAGAAGCCATCATCGCTGAGATCTTGCAGAGCCGTGACGAGCGCAAGAACGCACTCCTCGACTCGACCGGTGGCCGTGCCTACGTCGCTTCGGAGATGGCTGGCAACCTCACGTTCGCTCCGGAGATCACGTTCGCTTCGGACACCATGCCGTGGCCGCTGTTCCCGGAGACCACTGCCCGTGCGCTCATGGGCGAGTGACGCCATAACGCATTGCGTTAAAAACATCGTTGACTTCCTGGCTGAGTGTGATACCTAGCCGGGAAGTTCAACGTTTTGACACGGTGCGTTATGCTATTCCTACTCACAATCATAGTCCTATTCATAGGCCTTCCGGTGCTTGCTGCCGTGATCAAGAATCACGATGAGCAAAGGCGCAACAAAGAGATCGCAAAGTCTCTGCGCAAACACACCATAAGTTGATTGACAAATACGCCTTGTGCGTGTAAGTTCCTCCAATGAACAACCTCACCATCAACGCAGAGTTCGCCATGAACATCCAACGCCTCATCACAAAGAACCCTCTCATCACGAAGTTCATCATCGCCGTCGTTGCTACGCTCGTGGCAACACTCATCGGCGTCTTCGTCGGCAGCGCCTTCGGCACGCTGGCAGTGCTGGTGTTGCTTTACGTGTTCGACGGCACAGAGTTCATCATGGACATCCTGGGCTACGAGTGGGACACGTTCGAGCCGGAGGATAACTCGGAGTCAATTCTGACTTGACATACGATCTCGGGTGTGTATGTTCTCTTTGAACTCAGGAGAACACCATGCTCGCCAACCTGATGAGAAGTTCGACTCACTCCTCGATGACTGAAGTCGTCATCTGCGGCCTCGACGAGCTTGAGGCTGTCATGACGAAGACCCAGGCCGAGTGTGCCATCACGCTCCTTGGCCCTGGAATGGAGACGCCTGCTGTTATTGCGGCCGTCGACCATCTTCGCTTCAGCTTCGATGACACGGTCGATATAAGGCATCCAGAAGCCCCTACGCTCGAAGCCATCAGGAGACTCGTCTCCGAAGGAAGCGAGCTACTCAAGAGGGCAGCAGAGTCAAAGAAGCCACTCGTCATTCATTGCCATGGTGGCATCTGCCGCTCAACGGCAGCAGCACTGATCCTCTTGTCCGAGTGGAACGACCCGCTCGATGCGATGAGAACGGTGCTGAGGATACGACAAGAGGCAGACCCCAACATGCTCATGTGCCAGCTTGCAGATCAAGTCTTCGGAGGAAGTCTGCTCGAAGAGGCCGTTCAATGGGCACAACCAGAAATCTCACGTCGCTTTATAGAGAGACATGAACTCGAATAGCCACGACCCCAACTCGTTTCGAGGACAACTGGAAGAAGTACCAACTGCGCAGAAGGTACTCCTCATCGTTCTCATTCTCATGGGCATCTACGTTGGCTACTTCTTCTTGTTCGTAGCACCCAATGAAACCAATCTTACCACTTGACACAGGGTGGGTATCGTGTGTAGAGTACGATAAGTGGGGCAACCCACTCTTCGAAGATGGTCGGCGAGCGATCGGCGACTTGTTCTACGAAGAACCTGTTCAGAAGATGCTGCGAAGAGCGAACGTCATGTCCAGCTTCACCACCAGAGTCAAGTATCCACGCTCCATGCATACGCCATGGTCGCCGGGTCCTTCGAGTGACGACAAGGTCGTTGACTCAATGGAGCACTTCGAAGGTGCTGCTGTTGTCGTGACGGAGAAGATGGACGGCGAGAATTGTTTGTGTCCTGATACTTACATTGACACCCCGACTGGAAAGCGGAAGATTTCAGAGCTTTCCGAAGGCGATCGAGTGTGGGCATTCGATCATGAAAGTGGTGAAATTGTAAGTTCAGAAGTCACAGGAACAAAAGCAGTGCCGTCAACAGCCAATGACGAGTGGTTCGAGATCGAAACCGATGAAGGCCATTTGATATTCGTTACTGAAGACCATTTGGTATGGTCTGAGACACGCAAGCGATATGTTCAGGTCAAGCTTCTGAAGAAAGGAGAAGAGGTTCTGATCAATGATATGTTTTGCGTGCAAGAAGTCCCTGAAGAAGGGAAGTAATAGACACATCTACACATGTGATAAAGCGTCTGGGCTTGGGAGGGAGGAAGCACGGTGCAAACACTTGGTTTTCAATAGCAAGATTGAGCTTGATTGTTCACGTCTGGAGCAACTCTACTTGGACGAAGGCAAATCACTTCCTGATCTCAAAAGGCTCACTGGACTTTCATACCGATCGCTTCAGTGGCTACTTGAGCACTGGGAGATCAAACAAAGATCTGTCTCCGAAGCAACATCAGCGGAGAACTGTATTTCAAAGAGAAGGCAAACCTGCATTGAGAAATACGGAGAAGACAATCCATCAAAGCTTGGGTTTGTCAAAGAGAAGAAGGCAGCGACATTCCTGTTAAACTACGGCGTCGACAACATTTGGAAAGCCCCAGAATATTACGAATGGCTCCATATGCATATGGAGAAGAAGTACGGGGCAAAGTCTGTTCCAAACTTGTATGGAAACGCTAACCCTTACGGAATCAAAACCATTTCAGAACAGGAGAAAAAGGAGCGTCTAGCAAAAGCGCATAAGGCAAGCAAGAATTGGTGGGCTTCATTGTCGGAAGAAAACCGGCAAATAGAAATTCGCCGTCGAATCAAATGGATGAAAGATCGTCCAGCATCATTCTCATCTTCTTTGGAAGAGAGGGTGGCTGATGCGCTTTCTTCATTGGAAATAGAGCATCAGAGGCAGAAATGGATCCGCAGGAAAAGCTATGATTTCTTCTTGGAAGAGCGTAGGCTAATCATCGAAGTTCAAGGAACCTATTGGCATGGTGATAACAGGGTTTACGGCCCGAACGACAAATGTGCTGGAGGAATGCTTGCCAAAGACAAGTGGCAGCTTGACCAAGAAAAGAAGGAGATCGCTGAGTCTTACGGGTATGACGTGTCTTACATATGGGAAATCGATCTACACGAGATGTGTGAAGAAGACCTCAAGATACACCTACAGTCTTATTTTCTTGACATATGAGCACATCGTGTTTACTATCTGCCTTACCTTAGGAGGTAACGATAAGTTTTCCTCACCGACTTTGGGCCGCTGTGGGGAATGAGTAATGGCACGTATACGAAAAATCAGAAGAGTAGAGCAAAGGGCTGCCAAGTGTGACATTGAAGTTGCTGAACATCACAACTTCTTCGCAAACGGCATCCTTGTGCATAACTGCACCATGTACTCAGACGGCTCACACGCTCGTTCAATCGACAGCCGACACCATCCGTCCAGAGATTGGCTCAAGAGCCTTCAGGGACGTGTGGGGCACCTCATACCGGCAGGCTGGAGAGTGTGCGGCGAGAACATGTACGCTCTCCACAGTCTCGGCTACGACAAGCTGCCTTCCTACTTCCTGGTCTTCTCGATCTGGAACGAGAAGAACGAGTGTCTCTCTTGGGATGACACCGTCGAATGGTGCGAGCTTCTTGGACTCACGCATGTGCCAGTTCTCTACCGAGGCATCTACTGGGAAGAGGCCATTCAAGCTCTTTGGGAGCCGGGTGTTCCTTCGGGGTTCGGCCCGGAGTCTGAAGGCTACGTCATCAGGTTCGCCGATGGCTTCCACTACAGCGACTTCTCGCAGAGACTTGCGAAGGTTGTTCGTCCAGGCCACGTTCAGACCGACGAACACTGGATGAACAAACCTGTCGTTCCCAACGAACTAGATAATGCCGATTCTTCTTGACATTGGTGCTACGCTGTGTCAGAAAACAACGCAAAGGAGCACCAATGTCTGAAGAAACTGAGAAAACGGTCCTGGAAGAACTCGAAGAAGAGGCTGCCAGATGGCAGGAAGCATTCCCGCATCTGCGCTTCGACCACATGTACTATCCAAATGCCGGTTGGCCAAGGCTCGTCTGGAAGCTTTGCGAGAGGCTTGAGCGGTTTGCTGAAAAGTACGACGTGCTGATTCACATCATGCAAGTGAAGGAGAAGTTCGGAACACTGCGTTTCTACACCGGAGAAATCACTGAGCTTGATGGCAGTGAGTTGTCAGAAGACAGAGAGGACACGAGGCTAATCTACGAAAGAAAGTGTGACATCATCGAAGAGATCGAAACCGCCTCTGGTTACCTCTGCGAGAAGTGCGAGTCCTACGCCAAAAGGTGTCGCCCGAACGGCTTTTGGATTCGTACGCTGTGCGAGTCCTGCGAAGGAGAAGCCATCTCTAACTAAAATCGAAGAGAGGAAGAGGAAGTCATGAAACGGATTTTCCTGGTACGCCACGGCGAGTCTGAAGGTAATGCCGACAAAAGCATTCATCTCAGAGTTGCGGACCACGCAATTCACCTGACATCGAAGGGCAGAGGCCAAGCGTTTCAGGCCGGACAATTCCTCGCTGGATATCTGAACGGTCTTCGAAATGAGGCCATGTATGGTCTGCCACGACACAGTGGCATCGTCAGAGACTATGTCCGGAAAACTCCTGCATTCGAAGCGTACCAGACGCAGTTTTTCGAACCCTTGCTGTACGCTTTCCCAGAATTGCCTGTACTGTGCCGCTTGTGGTTCAGCCCATATCAGCGAACCATCGAGACGAAGGATTCATTGCGAGAGGGCATCTGTTCTGAGATCGACATCAGGAAGCACGTCATCGACTCAAGAGAGCATGTGCTCCTCGGAGAGCAGCAGTTCGGTCTGTTCGATGGCCTGAGCGACGAAGAACTTCTTGAGCAGTATCCGGCCGAACAAGCTCACTACCAGAAGCAGGAAGACTTCTCTGGTAGGTTCTGGGCTCGCATGCCGATGGGAGAAAGCCGATTCGATGTTGCTCAGAGAGTACAGCAGAGCTTCGGCACGTTCCATCGAGACGAAGACAAGCATGGCATCCAGAACATCATCGTTGTTGCACACGGCGTCACCATTCGAGCTTTCGTAATGATGTGGTGCCACAAGTCCGTTGAGTGGTTCGAGCACGAGAGGAATCCGAAGAACTGCTCGATCCGACTCATCGAAGACAACGAGGATCGTGGCTACATCTATGCCGGATTCGATCGCTGACTATTCGACTAGCCATGCTCTTGGCTGAATGTTGGAAAGGCCGTAGTCGAAACTACCATAGTCAACAGAACCAATATTGAACAGGCCTGGGTAATTGGAGGTTGCAGGGCTCCATATGTCCCTGTGTTGAAGTCAAGCTGGTACAGCCAATTGCCTGACTTGACGCTTCCTGTAGTTGCGGCCCCGTCTGATGAACCAGTTGCACCAATTCGTATTGACCTGACCATACCATCGATTCCGAATGTGTTTGCTGTTGTGGCACCCATTCTACATTGATCTGAAATAGCCGATCCACCAGTCCAGTCCCAATTTGCGTTTGTGCTGAAATTAGACGCCGAGATTGGAATCAAGCTGCCAGTGCCATTGATAGCATACGATGCGCTGATTCCGCTGTTGTCAAATGAGCCTGAAATCCAAGATTAGTTGGAGATAATTCGACTAAGTCCTTGACTTTTGTAGAGAAGTGTGATATGGTGCCTCTTGCACCAGGAGAAATATGCTACCACCGAAGCCAGGAATGAGACGATATTGGAGACTGTACTTGCAGTACATGAACCCTGTCCTTGTTGAGAAAAGAACAGTGTTCAGCACGTACATCACGTTTGCTCCAACGAAAGAAGAGGCAATCAAAAAGGTCACGTCCTACTCGTGGGAAATCTGGGCCGAAACCGAAGTGCTTCATGTCGAGAGGCTTGGTGATTTCAAGAGTCGGCCATCAACCATTCCGCCAGCCAAAGAAGAGATCTTCACGAAGAAAGCACGCAAGCGGAGATCTTCAGAGTCCAAGACAAGGACGAAGGCCAAGATCGCCAAGGATAAGGCTGCGCGAGCAAAGGCATCCAGAGCGAGGAAAGCAAAGAAAAAGGCTTGACATATCCGAAATGGTGTGTTAGTTGAGCCGAAGATTCTAGAAGGAGAAGCAGCATGGATACGAATCAAAAGATGGTCAAGGCCGGGATGATGAAGATGGTCAAAACTGCCAGCAGAAACGTCTACACGATTGCAGTCTGCCATAACTACGAAAGGTACATGTCGCCAGATGGCCGACTCGGGTCCAAGATCCAGGCAGTCAAGCTTGTTCGTCAAGTGACCGGCGTTGGTCTCAAGGAAGCCAAGGACTTCGTCGAAGGGACGAGGGCGCTGCGGCTTACGTTCTCGCAGATCGATCATCTGACAGATTCGAGTTTCGTGATTGCGGAGTCTACCGATCCGTTTGCATCGACCGAGATGCCGTGCTACCTCACGACGCCAACGTTGGCGCAACCAGAGAAGACAAGCTTGGTTCGTATTGCCGTAGTCATCAACGGCAAGAGGGCATTCGCCTACGCCGACAACAAGACCGCAACCATGACCGACGACGAGCACGAGAAGTACGCCAAGGCTGCGGCCATCCAAGCCAATCGCTGGGAAGGTGCGCCGCTTCCGTTCATGTCAATGGACGTGGCGATGCTTGAAGACGGAACGTGGAAGATCGTCGAGTGTGGCGATGGTGGCGTCTCCGGATTGCCCCAAGACATCGAGCCGTTCAGGTTCTATGCAGCACTGTGGAACAAGGTACACACAAATGAACGCTGACATCAAAGAATCAATCGACAAACTGGCGGCACTCACCAGAGGGCATAGTTGTGATCTACAGCCAGATTCCAAAGATCGGACGCTTCAAGGAAGCGGAGGCCGCTGGTCGAGTTCGCTCGATGACGGATGGGTCCATCATCCTATTCAAGTATTCCCTGCAAACTGTGTGGGAACGTGATTGGGATGACGTCACAATGCATGCCAGGGGCATCATCTTCGATGCTGGGTCTGGCGAAGTCATTGCAATGCCATTCAAAAAGTTCTATAATTCCGGTGAGTTAGGCGATGGAGATCCGAGAAGCGCAGTTCCGCCAGAAGGGATTGTTGGTGCCGAAGTCTTGGCGAAGCTCGACGGTTCGATGGGATGCATCTTCCTGAACCGTGACGGAGAGCTTCAAGTATCAACGCCGGGCTCGACTCAGTCAGATCAGGCTCGCTGGGCTACGAAGTGGCTGCGTAACCTCGACACGTACGACGAGCTTCTGCGACGATTCGTGGACGGTGAAGTCCGCTGTGTTGTGACGGAGATCATCTATCCGGGTTCGAAGATGGTGGTCAACTACGGAAGCGAGCGTTCGCTTCACGTAACGGCCGTACAGCTGCCGCATGACGATGACTGGCGGTACGCTCGCCATGATGAGCTTGAGACCTTCTCGGAGGCTGTTGGACTCACTCCTGTCGAGATCCACAACTTCGATGACTTCGGTGAAATCCGAACGATGATGGAGACGGTCGAAGACATCGAGGGGTTCGTCCTTCACTGGCCGGATACTGGCTACCGCCTGAAGGTGAAGTGCGAATGGTACTGCCATCTGCACAGGACAATCTCGAACATCCATCCGAACAGGATCTCAGACGCATTCATGAGCGTAGCGTTGCGACGTGAGAAGGACTTCTATGCCTTCTACAGGGTTGCGGTCAACACCATCATGGAGTTCCCAGAAGAGTTCCGTGGACCGTACGACGAAGCTCTTGAGATCCTCAACAGGTTGTACGGAGAGTACCAAGCAGAAGTCGCAGAGGACGTCGCCAAGTGCCAAGCGTTCCTCGACACAGAGTTCGTTGGAATGGAGATGACAGAGAAGAAGATCTCGTCAGTGTTGGCTCAGGCCATCGCTCGTGGCGAAATCGACATTCCAAAGGCACGACTCGGGCGTGCAGTCTCAGAACACAGAGGCACGTCCACGCTCAACCAATCAAGGGTTGTGAACTGGTGGAAGACCGTTCGCACCATGACAAACTTCGGAGTCGAAGATGAAGAATCGTAGAACACCTTCAATATGGAAACTTCGGCGCCTTGCTGAGTACATCAACGATGGGCCTAAATGTGAGATCGATGGTCTGTGGGTTCCAGCAAGACCAGAAGGGCTCTGGTCTCTTCAGCAAAGGGTTCGCTGTGCGTGGGCTGTCTTCACCGGAAAGGCAGATGCCGTAGTATGGCCAGAAGACGACTAGAGACTCTTGGCCAGCTCTTTTCCTTTGCCACGATAATCGATGATTTTGCGATTGTATTCTCCTGCAAGTTCACTAAGATCATCGCTTGGTTTTCCATAGACAACGTATGCCTTGTTTGCATAGTAATCTTCTTCTTCCTCATCATCGAGGAAGTCCGGAACCTCTGCATCTTCATCTTCATCGATATCTGCATTTACAAACACAATGATGCATGTAATCTTGTTACGGCCACGGAAGCCGATATCCTGAGTAGACCTTCGAGTCCCTCCAGATGATTTGATTCTGCGTGTGAGAAAGTCAAGACCAGAATACCAGTCACTATCATGTGAGTAATCTCTGTCGTCCTCCAATCTGTTGAAAGCAATTTCGCCATCTCCTTTATCCTTGCCGTTCTTAATGAACGTAGAGATGAACTCATCTTCGCCGAGGCTGCCCATACGGCTGCCCATACCAATATGAATCATGAATGCGGCATAACAGAGACGTTCTAATGTCTCCTTTTCCGAATTGCTTTTGACAATATCGCCATGCTCTTTTTCAAGCTGCGTGATGAATATTTGTGCAGCGTTGTTGTTGATGTTTGTTTCATCGTCTGCTGATAAGAGTTCTGCAACTGCATGTGTCACAGTCTCTGCGTTTGTCGCTTCAGTGTATGCATCTCTGGCAAAGCCAAGAACACCTTGTGATATAACGTCCTCGTCAAGGAATGTTGATTTCTCTGTGATTTGAAGCTGGATAATTGTTTGCTGTCCGCCAAAGGCCTCTGTGGCGTTGCTTGCGTAGGCAAAAGTATCTCCTGCATTCTGAGACATGTACACGCCGCCAATCGTTTGTATTGGCTTCCCGTATAATCTTGTACGGTCCTCGAACTCGTCACGATACCAACTATCATCATCATCATCACGGCTATAAACAGC
>Ga0098033_1000206_pt1 | contig 30100 bp, 10 predicted proteins | sample 1_EtaG_FD_75049 | JGI IMG/M metagenome (GOLD analysis project Ga0098033, IMG submission 75049) | Marine viral communities from the Subarctic Pacific Ocean - 1_ETSP_OMZ_AT15124 metaG | ecosystem: Environmental > Aquatic > Marine > Oceanic | place: Pacific Ocean | collected 2015-01-07
AGTTCAGAAAAGACTGGTGGACCAAAGACCTAAAGAAATTAAAAAGCATCTATAACAGTGGGGGAGAGGATGCAATCTCATTCACTGAAAAGTACGGCCGGCCAGCCGCTGTAATGAACTCCACTGCCGTAAATAATACTACTACCAACATACTAGAAGCAAGCCCGCTCCTCAATTATCTCTTCTATGATTACGATGGGCTCTATGGGGACAAGTCTAAGAAGATGGGGGAGGGGTTCGTCCATGAGAGAGACACGGTCCTCCCTGAAATGCTTTTTGAGAATAGCTATAGCCATCAGCCGCTACATTTCATCTTCCCGATCCTACAGCACCCCTATACATTAGGCGAAGGCGAACATAAGCGAAGCATTCTTGAAGAAATAAAAGGGCTGAAAAGAAGACACAAAGCTGGATTCGCAGGGGCAATAGAAAGAAGGTTTAGTAAGGAATACAATATAGCCAACGACTTTGTCGGCGACAATATAGTTATAGCAAAAGGGATATCCCCAGAGGGAGCAGCCCCCTTGCCCCCACCTCCTCCGACTACAACCCCCAATGTGTCTCCGGGAAGTCCGGAGACAGACACAAACGTGCTATTAAGGATGAATAACAAAAAGGGCTACTACAGCGTCCGACATAGCAAGAAGTTTAGACCAAAGACTCCTGTCCCTGAACTTGACGCTGAACTTGACGCCAACGGCTCCCTCGGATGTAACTATGGCACGCCGATGCTGCTATCGGCACTTGATCGAGCTATCACTGATACCTTAAATGAGCTCCCAAAAGCAGGCAAATACCCAATGCGTATAATGGATCTCTCTACGAGATTAGGGGGATACTTCCCTCCGCATAAATCTCACCAATCTGGTCGAGATGCCGATACTGCTCTCTTTTACGCCAAAGGACACCGCAGCAGCTCACCTAGAAAATTTAAGGACGGCTATTTAGACCACCCTAGAATGGTTCTCCTTTTGAAGAACCTTGGAGATAATCCAAATGTTAAAGCAGTTTATCTAGATGAGGATCTTATCCAGAATCTTAACGGATGGCTGTACAATATCTTTGAGAGCTCAAAATTTGAGGGTAGGGCCGTGGTTCGACTAGCTCGGAATGTCAGCTCCGAGGTGAAGAAAGAAGTAGCCCTCCAGATGGGAACCACCACCTTCGCTCAGCCGCCCCACACTGATGCAATAAACGCTCCCAATGCACCAATCGTAGACCTTAAAAATACCTTTGCGATATTTTGGGAGGCAATAGCGGATGATGACGAGCTGGAAGACTCAACTCAACTTGACATAATGGAAAGTCATTTTTTGAGGGTAGACTCTGACGGCCGTGAGGAAGATCAACAGCCCGTTGAACCTGCTGATGTATTCGAACTCTTTACAGATGAGTCTGATTTGAGACGAAGAATTATTAATGCTCTCGGAGAGATTGAGGCTGATAAGGTCAAGGTGGAGTGGCTAACAGTATCTGAACTTTGGAGTCAGGGTTGGACGCCAAGTCCTACCTTTATACGAGACCAGGGCTGGGGCGAGAGTCCAAGAGAGGAACTCCCCGACGATGTTGATCTCGCTGGCTATGGTACCTTTTCTGCTCTATATTCACAGTCCCAAACAATCAGAGAACTTTACGACGCGTACCAGGGCGCGCGCGCTGATAACGAAAAGGCTCTAATGTCTGACCTCACCATGATCGAGGACATGTTTGGAAAGCGTCGAAAATTCATAAAACACGTCAAGGGTCATCGAGACCATCTTCACATCCGAGTAGATAGTGCCGCCCATAAAAAAATGGGAGCAAATCAAACACAGGGAGCAGCTAATAAGTGGTGGAAATCGGCGACAGGAGAGGCCCTCCCTCTCGGTACAGCCGTTCCCGCCTCGCCTCAAGCTACCACAAGGGTGTGGGGGGAAACCACAGCCCACCCGGCTATTGCTCTTTTTAACGGAATCATAACACGAGCAAAAAGGGGCAGGGTTGAGATTAAGGTGCAAGGAAAGGGGGGAATTATTTGGAAGGCAGAGTATAAGGGACTGGAAAAAGCTGCAGTAGCAAAATTAAGAGAAGGGAACGAGGTCTCTAAAGGAGATATCTTAGGAAGTTTTCAAGCCGAAGTCTTTAACAAGGCGACAGGAAGAAGCCCTTCAGGCAAGAAGGTAACCAGCAGGACCAACCATAGCGTTAAGGACAACCCGTTCCCGGAAGTTTATAACAATAGCTCCAAGAAGTTCAATCGGCGAGCCCAAGGGCTGAGGGGGATCATAACGATCTATAAAAAGGGAAAAGTTCAAGATTATAGTAATTACTATAAAGGAGTCTCTCAAGTCGGAGCAGACCTTCTTAGCCACTGGAAGCCCATGAAACAAACGGGAGAAGGAAATCTCCCAAGCTTTGAGGAAGCACTAAGGCTTGCAATGCTTGAAGCGGATCAAAGCCTTTCATTCACGGCTAAGATTACAAGAGAGAATTTAATAGCGCTTGCAAAAAAGTTTCTAAAAGATAGCAAACAGAAAAAGACGGAAGCGACAACCGAAAGGATCTCCACTCTCCTCTCTCTTACCGAAGGAGAGTGGACTGTTATTCGACACCCAAAAACGAGAAAGATTGCCCTCTTTAGAACAGAATCTCTTAGTGTTCAGAACTACGCTTGGACTAAAAGCCTCGAAGACACTTCCGCGGCAGTAACTTCTATGGCGTTTGGCTTTTCAAAGAATCTTGCAGTCACCCCGATTCAGGGCCACAGATATCCAACAGTACAGTATACGGGGGGATCTCAAACAAACGCAGGCTTCTCCATCAGGCTTACCGGCTCTAAGAACGACCCCCTAGCACCAAGAAAATTTTTAAGAAATCTTCAAACAATGAACGATATCTATCATAAGTCAATGATAGAGTTCAGAGAATTTTCAAGAGGCCTCCCTGTAGCAATTGTGAATCCTCTACTCAATAAGGCTAACATTAGAGACGTCCTTATTGAAAATATGGCGATAGAAACTGTAGAGGGAGCACCAGAATCAATTGATCTGACAATAAGAGTAACTTCTGCAGAAAATAATCGAATGCAGTATGGAAGTTTTATTGGGAGAGGAGGAGAGACAGATCTCGAAAACGTTTTCGCAAGAACGCTTCAAGCAATGCTTGAAGCCGGGGATCTCGAGATCAAGATCCCAGATAAGACCACGACGGACTGGCAGGGAGCTAAAAACAGGACATTCGGGACCGTTCCAATCCCTAAAAATATCTGGCAGATAGACATAGGGGAGGCTGGCGCAAGAGGTCAAGGCAATCAGGGGGGCAGTACAGATTCCTACGCAGTCGCAATAGCCCTTCATCATCATACCTCCGGGACATCAGCAAGCAGTCGAGGGAGCCACCCTATCTTCAGCCAGAAAAAGTACCAGATTAATAAACACATAGGAGGAGCAAATCACCCCAAAGGCTCTGGACAAAGAAATGATTGGCGAAATGCCAAATTAGATCAGATCTTTAGAGGGGCGATTATTGCAAAAAAAGGGCAAAGAATCGGTGGCGGTGGCCACCTATGGGATCCGGCCACAGCCATGGAGTGGGTTGACTTCATCGCAGGCAGCAAGCTCTATGAAGAAACAAAGATAGCCTCGCAGCCCAATCAGAAATTTTTCAACAAGATGAAGAAGGCATGGCGAGCTCTACTCAAAGGTGTCGGATCGAAAGGGATCAGGGATAGTTACGGCGTCCACCCGGGGCACTTTTTTAATATCGGAATGAATAGAGTGCATATAGGTGTTTTCATCGGCGGAAACCTTGCAAAGTTCTGGAGAAGAGCAGATGGGACAGCCCTAGGTGAAGGGATCCCCGGAAGCTTGGCTAGACGGAAAGGGAGGGCTACCACAGTTGATGGCGGGTCGGGTCCCACCACGGTCTTTCTGCGCCCGAAGAAACTTAGTTTCGAATGGGGGGGGACAGCATCCATAGAGGATATCTATAACAAAAGACTTTCATTAGGTCGCCTGACTATGACTCCTCGAAAAATTATAGCTCAGTTCAAGAGGCTCTATCCAAATGAAACTCGGGGTCCGACCGACCCTCTTCAAATTTATAATGCCATCGGACATGCTCAGAAGGAGCTCCAGAATGGTCTCCAGGGCATTGAGGGACTGCTTCAAGAAAAAAAACGAGTGATAGAATTAATGCAAGAGCTTGAATTGGGCGTTAAGTCTCCGTTCACCGAGAGGGCAGACGATGTAGTTGCAATTTCTGCGATGCATAATCTTGACTTGCAGTCAACGGGGACTATCTCAAGAGGCGCTTTCTATCTTGTCTTTACAGACTACTTTGGAGAGCCTCTTTTTAAGTTGCTTAATGGAAGAAAATCGAGGGCTAAAGATTTTCTCTTAAAGATGGCAAAGCTCCTAACCGTTCCGGACCGACAAGGAAGGGTCCTAAATGAGGCGATAGCAAAGATCTATTCAATTGCAGACTCTCTTTCGGGGAGGAATGCCTCAACTGAACGGGTCGCCTATAAAGATCTTGATCTGCCTCCCAATCCAATAACCGGACTGGTTTCAGACACTAGTCCAGATGTCTTTTTCTGGAACTATTCTGATGTCGCATATCCAAAGGACGAGCTAGCCGCTATCCTTTACGGAAAGGAGCGGAAGGTAAGGGAGCTTTCGAAAAAGAAGCAAGCTAGGCAGATTCCAAGGGAGATGGTAGCACACGCCGAGATGGATGCAAAGATCCCGAAGGGAGCAGAAGGCGGGACCGATGGCATCTATACATCCAAAGGTAAGACTGCAGCCGGCTCCTCTAAGCCGGGCTCAAAAGCCGGTGGCGGTGGTATGTTCAGAGGAAGGCTTACAGCCGGTGGAGATATCCCTGAGAAGCAGGGCCACTACGCGACGCCGAGAGAAACCAGCGCTCCCTATACCGGCCGCATCTCCCACGGCCCCAACAAGGGCCTATCGGTCGAGGCCGTTGGAGCCCTCGTCACTCGAGGGCAAAAAACCAAAGACAAAACAAAGGTTACAGTAGAGTGCAGTAACGGCCTTGTAGAGATGGGCCGATTGGGAGAGCTCTATAATCACCCGTTGGTTAAAGGCAAGAAGACTAAGTTCAAGGATAGCGCAGAAAGGAACCCAAATAAAGACCACGTTACGAACAGATTTTATGGCAACTCCCCCTACTTAAACCATGTAAAAAACGCTAGACAAAAAAAGAAAGTTAAGAATCTTATAAAACATAGTTTTGATGGAGAGGGGTATAACGATTTATGGATGAAAACTATAGATAACATGGAGTTCGAAGAGTATGCCCTAAGAAGAGCGTTCCCCGCCTTTCAGGTCCTATTCGTTGAGGAGGAGGGGGAGTCCGTTGGCGTTCAGACTTTCTTTGATGAGTTCTTTGGTGTTAACGCTATAAAAAGTCTTCATATAGTTAACCAAAAAGAGATGGCAGCTTCGACCTGTACGATTGAGCTCCTCGATCTAGACGGAGTGCTCTATAGTAGACAGTTTGACATCTGGATAGATCCCGAGAAACGTGAATCTGTTAAGAAATTGAATAAGAAAAGGGCAAAGAAAACAAAATCAGCAACTTCGCTCGGGAAGAGCGCTGATCTCACAAAGCAGAATCCCTATTATTCTACAATGATGAAGCAGGGCATGAAGGTAATGGTCCGAATGGGTTATGCAAATAATCCAGATGAGCTAGAAACTATGTTTGTTGGGCAAATGGTTAAGTTTACAGGGGCCCATATGATAAACATGATCTGTCAGAGTTACGGATCAGAACTTGTTGCTCAAAGATTCGGAACAGATCCTGACGAGACTTCTAACTTCTGGAATGCCAACACCATAGACCTTATGCATGACCTTATGGAGAGAGAGGAGCTTAGACACTTTGGTCGGTGGAAGCCTAAGGACGTACACTTTTTCGGAGGGCTTCTAAGTTACGATGAGGTCAGACCTGACGGAAAGACAAAGACTGTCTTCGGGATGAGAGAGTGGCTCTCTGACGACAATATCTTCGCGCCACACATATCAACTTACGCTGACTACTATGACAGAGGCTTTGGAGACATCGAGTACGTCTACTGGAACACTACAATTTGGGAAGTAATGAAGGAGATGGAACTCAGACACCCTGGGTATATTGCTTACCCTGTGCCTTATGGCGACCGAATGACTATGTTTTTTGGGATCCCATCACAACTTTACTTGAGCAGACCCGCGATCACAGAGAGGGAGAAGCTCAGAGAGATTGGAGATAAAACTGTTGCAAGGTCTAGCATATTCCAAGAGCTACTGACATGGGGCGGAGGTCAGCGACCTCGAACTTCAGACGTAGGAGACAAGGACGATGGGCATGAAGGCGAGCTTAAACAGATGCTGCAGTTTTACAAAAGCGTATCCGCTTTAAGTCGGGCCTGGGATAGCTATGCCCTTAACAACCGGTGGGGCAGACCTGGACTCCACACACAAAGTGTCGGCGGTGGCTTTCTTAAGAAATGGGGTATCGAGAACCAATTCGAGAGGGCGACAGAAGGTGCTGACGAGATCGACTGGAACCTCCACCCTGTGCTCTTTTTTAATGAAGGAACAAAAACCGCGGGCAGAAATTACGGCCGGAAATATCCCCTTGGGCTACACCCTGAGGTACTCACTCGGAACGGTGACAGCAAAAACAACTGGACGCTATACCCCGGAGGGGCCGACTTTGCTCAATATGCCTCAAGAGCAAAGATGATTCAAAAGCGATTAGAAAAACTATTTGGAAAGTATGGTGGAGCCACCAAGCTTGGGGCTAACGATCTCCACTCCTACTTCTCTCCGAAATTTAAACAACAAGGCCAGAAGGGCTGGAAGGGGCCTTCTTGGAACGAATTCTATGCTCTAACGGAAATGGAACAAACGGATAGGATCCGCCCTTTTAGAAATTATGTAATATGCAGCGATATGCATAATCTAATCAGAAACGATTTACACTGCGACTCTACTGGAACCTTTAATAGCATTGAGATTAAATACTCGGATAACGATGTAGACATAGCCGACTTCTCCAAGGGAGAGCATGACGTGATGAACGTCAATGCTGATGATAGTATTAAGTCCCATCATTTAAGACGGACTATAGAAAGCTGGCCGAACTGTTCAACAACTGAGCTCGCCCAGAGATACTGCGCTCAAAGACTCGCAAATTCCTTAAAGAAGACCTACAAGGGCGAAATCCTAATGACGGGAACCGCAAAGATCAAACCATATGATGTTCTTTGGATCTCAGACACTCTTTCCAACATGGGCGGCCCAGTAGAAGTCGAAGAAGTTGTCCACTCTATGACTCCTGCGACGGGCTTTACAACGGAAGTCGTCCCTAATATGATTGTCACAGTCTCGGAAGATGTAACGATGCTTCTTGTCGACTCTATCGGAAAGCTTTTCACGGATGTTATGAGCGAAAATACTCAGACCCTTGTCGCAAACGTAGCGATTGGAGCAACATTTATGATAGGTGGAGCTGCAATCGCAGGGGGCAGGATGATAGCAGCGGGGACGCGAGGGGCTACAAAATACGGGGCAACAATGCTTGAAAAAGGAAAGGCAGTCGGGGCAGCAGTTACAGAGACGCAGGCAGCAGCACATCTTACCGAAATGGGAGTCGCCGCGAAGACGGCTACAGCTGAAGCTCTTGCGGGAACAAGGACCGGCGCAGTTGTTAGCAAGGTCGGAGGGGTCGCCAGTGGGACCGCAGGCGTGGCGGCAATGGTCGCAGGACAGGCTGCGGGAATCGGTGTCGGATTCCTTGCGGCAGCCTTCCCTGTCTCGGCCTCAATAGCAGCAATCATGGCGGGGTCGGCGATATATAAACTTGCGATGTACAACTCTACCAGAGAGCCTCTTAAAATTACCCCACTGATAAAAAACAATAAACCATATATACTAGGACTCGCAGGATTTGAGAGTGATTCATTGATATGCAGAACCAAGAAGAGATGGACTTATTATATTGATGGCTTTAAAGACGCACTGGAGATATTTGATACTGCTTATGATGAATACTGGGGGGACGGCTAATGGCGGGGTTTAGACAGTTCTTAGGGGAGGTTGCCAGAAAGGGAGCCTCAGATCTTTTGAATATGGACAGCGAAAGCAGCCTTACCGTAATTAGTGGGAAGATACATATTTATATAATTGAGACAAATTCCGTTAGGGTTTCTTACATGGTGGGAAAGCAGCGGATAATACTTCCAGGGGTATACCCGCTTGCATATCCTCATGATATGATGGAGCTGTTAAATCCTAAGAAAGGCAACGAAGTTATTGTATTTAGGCATGGAAGATTCTCAAATAATGGCTTTGCACTCCTCTCTCATGACACGTCACATACAGCCTTTGAGCTAACTAGAGTCGGGGGAGAGATCTTTATAGGGGGAGTCATCTGATGGCTGGAGAGAAAAATCTTGATTCATTTAAGACACTTGATGGCTTTGGTCTTGCCGATAGAATCGAATCTATAAGAAATCGTCAGCAAAAGCCTGTCTCTGATATCAAGATAATGAGAGCTGCTCCTAGAGCTGCAACCCATGTTTTTGTAACGCCTCATTCGATAGAGATGGGAGCATCCTCTGACGGCGAGACTGCAGTCGGTGTAGGGGTCCATTCAAATAAAGGGGTAGTCATTAAAGGGAACGTTGGGATTGCCGCGATGCCGCAAGAAATCTCCATAGGGGGATGCTGGATTATGAATCCCTTTATGATGACTTGTCTCCCCTCAACCGTCGGGACACCGATTCCAACGCTTCTTTTTGCCCCTCCAATGGGCTCTTTGCGTTCTTTGGTTAGTTCTGTCGTTTCAATAAGCGCCGCCGTAGGCGCGATTGTAGGAAAGAATCTCGCATGACAAGCAGGAGAAAAAGATATACAACACCTGATTTTTGGTTTACCGAAGATGGAGACTTTAAAATTGATTCGGATGGAGACTTAAAGGACACTCTCCTAGACGAAACAAGAGCCGTCATTCAAGAAGTGCGCACAGTCGTTTCTGCAGATAGCGGCGACTGGGTGCTCTATCCAAAGATCGGAGCAAATCTTTCAAGCTTGCGAGGAGCGCCTGCCAGCACAGATATCGGAAAAGTGGCAGCAGCCCGAATCACAGAGGCTCTACTTAGTGCAAAAATACTATCTCCTGAAGAATTTATCGTCATGCCCCTGATGATAGAAGGCTTCCTTATTATAAGAATCACAATTGCCTCTCCGACAGGAGAGGTCTCCATTAACTTTGGTTATGATTCTTCAAACAAACAGTTTATAGGCTACTAAAATGGCAGAATTATTAATCGACAGTGCAGAAGAGATACTAGAAAGAGCTCTGGACAGTCTTTCGAGTTCGACTCAGATCACAAGGGTGGATCCGGGCAGCAAGGCAAGAGCCCTTATGGATATCTTTGCCTCAGAGCTTGAGAGGACGGAAGCTCGAATGCATTCAAACGTCGTTTTGAGCCTGATAAACGGAGCAAGTGGGCTTTATCTCGACTTCTTAGGGGAGCTGCTTGGAGTCCCCCGATCAGACTTTTCTCCTGCAGAAGTTTCTTCTCTCGATGGGATAATAAAAATATCGACTCCCATCTCGCCCGACGGTCAAACTCCAACTTTTGGCCAGATGAACGGAGGTGAATCGATATCAATCCCCGGAGGAACGTTTATTGAAACAGAGGACGGAAATACCACCTTTAGAACCACAGAAAGCATGACCTTAAGGGCCGACGAAACTGAATCTTTTATTAGCGCCATGGGGGTAGGAGTAAGTGGCCAGAATACGAACATTCCGCAAGGAGTCCTTACTGGTCTGCGTTTTACTAATTATGCTGCATATCCATCAAGGGTGCTAGAAGTCTCGAATCTTTCATCCATACAGAACGGGACAGACGAAGAAGGCGATGACTTCTACAGGTTCCGACTCCAGAATGCACTGACTGCTCTTGAAGGGGCGAATGAGTCCTCGGTTAGACTCGCACTTCTCTCTCTGCCTGGGGTCCGAGATGTTGTGATCATAAACCAGGCAAGAGGAATCGGAACCGCGAACATAGTCCTCGAAACGACCACAAGAAGAATTGGGCCATCCCTGGCGGCCCACGCACGAGCTCGAATAAGAGATATTATTGCACTCGGAGTCAGCGCAGAGATTAAGCTCCCAGACTATATTGGCATCAGAATCTCTATTAGAGTAAGGTATCTGGCAGGAGCCCTAAGGGACTCTGTCAATAGCAGAATAAGAGAGAGAATACAAAGGCTAGTTCTTGATCTCGCGCTAGGGGAGACCCTCGAGGTTAATACCTTGGCCGCGGAGATTCTCGGAGCCTCTAGTGAGATAGACGACATAGGTCTTCCTGGAAGGCCTATTGATCAGATTTTCGTTTACAGGGAGTCCCCTTTCAGCGGGACCAGGAAACCAATGGCAGCGTCATTAAGAGCTGATATCACTCTGGGCCCAGATGAGAGGCTAGTACTTGAGGGCAGCCCTATTGCTGCCATAGAGATTATAGAGGTCAATTAAATGGTGGCGAAAACCATTGCCAATGACGGCTTTGAGATCAGGATTTATTCGAGGCCTGGCGTCCCGTTCGGCTATATCGGGTCAAACACAAAAGCAGCGAGTACTACAGGGTGGACTTCCCTTAAAGGGTTCGATTTAGTTCCGGGAATTGAAAATTTCATACGGATTAATTTTCTAATTAATAGAACCGCATTCGGAGGGGGATATCTTCCAGAAATTACCCAGTTTATACAGGAGCTAGATAAGGTCAAGGTCCTCTATAATGGACAAAGAATTACGCCGCCAGCAGCCATAGAGCTTACCCGCGACGGAGACCTGCCCTCAGATATTCCCATAGATCAGTGGCTCTATAGGAGAATTAACAGGACCCCGACACCCTCATTTCCGGGCCAAGACTTAACTGTCGTTAACGCATTTCCTAATGGGATAATAAATATCCCTTCGGGCAATGGCTTCGACAACTATCAGATTGAGGATCATCTCTACCTAGGGAGTCCAAACGACACCGACTTACTCATAGGACGTCACGGACTGGAATGGAATCGAACACATGACGAGAATATTCCAGAAGGAATCGATTGCAGAGCAATAGGTTTTGAGATTTCGATTTTTCCCAACTGCCAAGTGGACACTATCGGAAGCTTCGACAGAATCTTTGGAGATTATCTCCAGATCGACACAAGTGAGTGCAACATAGTGGAGGGGTGGCAAGAGATAAAAACTTTTCCGCTAGGTGTAGGCTCGGCATGGAACGAAGCCAATCCATTGAGAACAGGACGGCGGAAGGTTGTAGACTTCCCTGAGATGACACCCTATAATTTGGATATCCCAGCGGTTCAGCCCATAACTCTGAGTCATCATCGGCCAAGGGGTTACCTCTATGAATTAGTAGCGGGCACAGATATTTATGGAACCACAGGGAAAGATCAGAGAGCCCCTTCTAAGAGCAAGATTAGCGATCCGTATCTGCCGACTCGATCCTCCAGTCTCGAGAGCTTAAGGAAGTTTTTCCCGGCAGACTCGAGAGCATCCGCTGACGATTACAGTGTCTACCAGCAGCTAATAAATACTTTTGGCCTCGAGCTTGACTATTTAAGATCGAAAACAGTCAAGGCGAAGGAGGCAATGAGTCCGATCTCCGGAGACGCAAGAGAGGAGGCATGGATATATTCTTACAGCCTAGACACTGGAGTCCGAACCAGTCTCTCAGAAACGGGGCAAGTCCTTAATGACGCCAGAGTCGAGGCCTTCCCTGAGATAATAATACCCAGCGGACTGAAAGTCCCGACGAACCCTAGAGATATAAAGGGGACGATAGGGGGCGGAACAGTTGCTCCTGTAGGAACGGCAGAGGTAATTCCTGTTGTCGCGGCAGGCGGAACAAGAGACTTTTTTGATGACAACCTCCCTACAAGGATTTCCTTAACCAAGCAGGGCTCATACACTTCGGCCCTTGTCTATGGGACGGTAGCTCTTACCGAGCTGGCAAAGCTAGGGCCTGTAAGCCTAGGTCTTCCAACAAGACTTTTTGTTAAAGTGAGCTCTTCCTCGAAGCTTTGTCAGCTCGACCCAGAAACATTTGAGCTCAGAGAGACGATTCTAAAAATCTCTGGACTAAATGAATTTGGAAGTATTCAAACAGAAACAGTCCCGCTGTTTCTGGATGGAGTAACAAGGACTCGACAATTCTGGAAGGAGCTTCTGGGAATTAGCTTAATTAATATAGCTCCTGAGGCCTCTGCCGACATCACAGTATTCTTAGCTCCACCTGCAGGAGAAAGGGAATTAGACGGGTTGGGATTTATTTCAACGGAGCAAAACGAAACAGTTCCCATATATTTCAGCCTTGTGCCTCTTTCTTTTGACCGGTATGACAACGGGGTCTTTGTTGATAGCGGAAAGACTCTGGGGTGGGATCATCCGGAGAGAAATAGCCTGCCTGTATCCGTACTAAGAAAGCAAACACACTTTAGAGATCCTTTGCAAGACATCCTCGACGGAATGGACTCAAGAATAACCCATAGGGAACAGCTAATCGTAGCTCCTCACGGGCCAATAGGTAATCCGCAATCATCGTCGCTCTCACAGACCCAAATGAGCACATTCAATGCCGCTATTCCCCCCTGGTTTGAAAGAATCACTTCTATTGCCAGCGACCCAAAAGAAAGCCTCTTATACGCTATTAACGATCAGTATCTTTTTATAATAGATAAGAGAGATGAAATGCCCGGGTCGATAATCGTTAACGGCAAGTCTGTCCCGTTCTTAACTCTTTTGAATGATTTAACTCCAGACCCAGAACTGAAGTTTTTCGTCCTAAGAACAGAGGAAATAAAGGCAATCCACAACCTCCCCTTGCTCGCAGGCCAGACTCCGACCACCGTGATAGAGTGCTCTTTCGTCGTGGAGATAGACGCACCAAGAGAAGAGCTTCTTATTAAGGAGTGGGCATGGAGTTTTACAGAGCCTGACGGAACAGTCCTTTACTTAGACGAGAACAAAGAGCTAATCTACCCAACTCTTGGAGAGACACCAGTAAAGGTCTATCAAACAAATACCCAACCAATTGATTTCTGGGGAATTGAGGATGACAACTTTACTCTCAGATATCAAATTACTCCAGAAAGGCTCTGGAGGTACTGGGACGAAAAATACGAGAGGTACAATAAGCATGCGATTATTGGTCTCGAAGTGGTCCTTACGACTGGTGATATTCAGAAGTTTTATACAGTCGTAGACCTACCGATCAAGCAACCTCTGGCTAAATACAACCTGATTGGCGACTGGGGCCCGGACATTCGACTGAGCAAATGGAGCCAGCACACAAATCTCCATGGAAATATGTGTACCGCTGACGGCTCAAGTCTAGATGTCGCGGCTGGATCGACAGGAAGGAAGGCGAGGTCAGGAGCTTTTGACTTCTTGCATGTAAACGAGATGACGTTTTTAGATCATCGACCCCTTATTGGATTCGACACAATAGAAGCTGGAGCTTTGAGCCTCTATCTCCGAGGCGAGGTCTGGAAGGTTGACTTTAAGTATGATTATTACATGTGCGATTTTGAAGCAGATAAGATATACTTCAGAGAAAAGTATGACTCAGTTGAGATAGACTGGGGGCATAGTGATTAGGATTATTTAATTGTCTAAGAATATCCACAAATTTACAGGAAATCTCACTGTAGATAATGTCAACTATGAAATAGAAGGGCTAGTCTATGTCGACAGTCTAACTGTTAGCGGGCTTCTCAGTGCGGCCGATGGCATCCGGGCATTTCCGTTAGAGGCAACTAGAGCTAGCTTAAATGGAAGTCGTCTGGTCGTAAATACCGAATCTTTCCGTCTTGGAGCTTTTGCCAATTATCAAAGAGATCAAACAGATGCCATAGATTCTGCAACCATAGACACAAGTGGAGATTCTATCTCCATAAGTATTCAGGGCGGAGTCGCACTTCACGAACTGGGTCATGCCGTAACATGGGGGCTCGCACTTCAGAGCGTCGACATGACAGCAAGCAGGCTTTCAGATTCGACTGATAGAATCAGCCTAATAAAGGAAGCGGTCACTGTCCGTGAGCTGACAGCCGAGAGGACTAACGAAGCAGGGAGTGCTTTTGATCATTTCGGCTATGCGACAGGCGTTGAAAGACTTAATCAGGAAAGTAATTCCAGCTACAGAGAGAGGATCCTTGACGCGATAGCTAACAGACCCGGAAGCACCGGTCCCAGTTTAGCTACCGCTATTAATAGAGACCTCGGACTTGGAGTCAGCCCTAAGATTTCAATTAGCATAAAAAGTGGCCTAGACAGGCGAGACTATCGCTTTCTAAGAGTCCATATCCAGAGTGGCAAGATCAAAATTTACTCTATGTGGATTAGCAACGAAAACCTAAATGGAAACCCAAATTGGAGACTTGCAAAAACAGATCAAGACGTAGAGTTTGACTTTGAATTGAACTCTATGAGTGTAGGTCAGCTAGTTGACCAAATAAATAGAATCAGAATAACAAGCATCTTAGGGGGCAGTATAGCCCCCCTAACAGCAACGCTCAGAGGAGGTGCTGACTATCCTGCCCAGACGCTATTGGACTTCGACAGTAGACAGTTAGCCCAAGATTTATTGCTTTCACAGCATAAGGTTAATTTGAGTATCGGGAATATCTTTCCAAACAGTTTAATTTTTGGCCCAGAAGTGAAAGCGACAAGAGAGGTTGAAACAGAAGACTCGCTAATTCTACAGGGAGACTACTTTGTCGACTACGACAAAGGGAGCATTAGCTTCTTCAGGCCTGTTGAAGAAGGGGGGCAGGTCTCCTATATCCATTACCTAAGAGAGATGGCTTTAAACGCGGCCCCTATTAGTGTCATCGATATGCAAACAGAATCCGCACAGGAGATTTATTTCGAACAAGTCCTGCAAAAGCTCTACGAGAGAGAAGAGGATAAATATTTAAACGGTCTTCCAACCAACGCAATGTTTGCTCTTGTTAGAAGGATATTAACTTCTGGCCAGCGCCTGCACTACTGGGGCGAATAAATGCCTATATGGAATAACGGAAGATACTATGAAGTTCTCCCCCTCAGCGCTCGGCTCATAGCAAACGACAGAACAAGATATATAACTGAAAGAGAAGAGCAGTACTCTAATGCAATTTTTAGAAATTTACCAGGGTGGGAGTACGACCACTCTTTCTGGCGCAACAGTGAAAATTCAAATACAAACATTAAATTAGCATCAGTAGAAAATATTGATATTACCAATATTCCTGCAAATTTCTACAACTCTGGAGTGGACGGAAAGAAGTCCCTTGAGCTTGAGGAAATCAATTTTGAGACAGAGAGAGGGCAGCTTGGATGGTATCCGGGAGTAAGCCGAGGAGGGTACTATGTCAATAATAGACACTTCTTTCTGCATGGCTCTGAATCTTGTTTTAGTATCAATTGGGAGACACTAGAAAGACTAGATTATATAGATCCATCTATACGATCTTCAGCCTCGACCCTTCAGGTCCCGTTCCGCCCTGTGTACGGCCTTCCTATATCTGTTGCCTATCTTGTTAGGAACTCGACAGATCTATCCGTTGACTACGGGGAGCGATTTGAAAAAGTTTCAAGATTTACTAGAATCACCAGGAACGGAGTCGAAAGTCCGAATGAAATTGACACTTCTCTAAACGAATTCCAGCTTCTCTCAACCGATAGCGAGCCCGTAAGAAACATTGGGCTAACAGAAAGAAACTTCAGAGGACCTCCGCAGAGCGATTTCTCGGAGCTTATGAATTATATTTTAGAAGAGTGGCCAGATGGAAATGTTCCAACTGGCTTTACAGCGGTTGTTCCAAAAGACAGAATTGACCTCCAGAATCCCCCTGCTGATACCTTAAATAACACTCATTTTATTTTTATAGCCGAGGCTCCGGAGCCTACTTGGGATGTAATCTTTAGCAGGAAGGATATTTTCAGACGAAGAGTTCCCACTCCCGACACCCCTCAGGATGGAGATTACTATATAGAGACACGCTACAAAACCCCGCACATAGAGCACCTGCCCGAGTTAAGAGCTGATCCAGACTACTGGGATGCAAGAAACAGGGCGATTGGGTTCACCTTTTTTATTAGAGTAAAAGTCCCAGCAGACAAGAACCTTGGACGGGATGCCGTGGGTGGGAAAACTGACTTCGGGACTATCTCCTATAGAAAAGAAAAGCCGTTCAAAGTTCTGACAAATAAAGTAGTCGAAAGGGACTATGTCGATACCGTATTGACCATGCGAAGTGAGCCCTCTCGCTCTGGGGTATATTATTTTCTTCCTGAATTCCCCGTAAAAAGCGGCTCTCTAGAAGTCAGTATCGACGGGACTCTTTGTCCTATAGTCCAGAGCCTTGAGTTTTATACGCAGCGGAATCCAATCACCTTTGATTTTGAGGTGGTAGAGTGGGACGCTTTGGGGATACCTAATTCGCAGATGGTGGGGCTCGGAATTTTTGCCAATCCCAATGACCATCCCGGGGCTTTTGACTCCCATGGTCGATTCATTTTCGTGGCCGGGTGGACATATACATTCGATCAAACACGGGAGAGTCACGGCATAATAGATGGAGCGGGGAATGACAATTCCTACCCTCTTGCTATTTCTTTGACTCAAGGAGGGAACTGGCCAGAGCGAGCTAATATGCCCGGAGGAGGCGGTCAGATATATGAGAATCCCGGTTTAAAGTACTTCATTGATGACGTAGAGCAATTGAGCGCTGCAGAATATAAGGCAAACTTTACTGCAGCCACTTCTAGTCGATATATTACGTTTACAGTACCAGAAGATATCACTGTGTTCTATTTGTTTGTCAATCAAGCAGATTCAAATGATCCGAATAAATTCAGCCTATATGATATGAGACTGTTTCGACACTTCGTTGGATTTGATATCACCCCGATACTAGCCTGTGAAGTAAACCCACAGTTTGGTACTGTGAGATTCGGAAGATCAAGCCCAGCGCTTCCATCTCATCAGCCTAATTCCGTAAGCGTTATCACGGCGAGCTATGTTGCTGTACCCTTTGTCCGTTATGATAAAGTTGGAAATAGGCCTCTATTTGATGACAGAAGAGAAGATTTAGATCCCCTTAGGAATTCGCTAAGTCAGGGCTTTCTCGTTCTTGACAACAAAAGACAGCTACCCTATAAGCTCCGACTTAGTACCGCAACAGCAGACCAAGTCGAACCTTGTATCTTCGGTCCTCTCATGGTGCCCCCTGTCGACGAAGAGGACTTCTCATTAATTAGAGCAAGAGTAGAAGATATCGCCGGGCAACCCATACCGAATACTTGTGTAAGATTTGAATCTATTGACGGCATGGTAAGCTTCACCCAAGATAGCGGAGTCACCGATGGGGACGGCTATGTCTATACCGAGATTTTTGGGAAGTCTCAGATTGAGCTGTTCCAGTTTGTGGTAGATTTATGGGAGCCTTGGGATATAAACATACCACTTCCTGAAGGCCCTAGAGCCCCCGGGGAAACAACCTTTGACAGGACTGTTCATTTCAGGAGGGCCGACGGCGGCCTTCGAGACCCCCTGCCTGGCGAGGAGGAACAGTTAGAAATACCAGGGTGGAACTTGACTCCAAGAATGGAGCCTGTAATTTTTGATTACGATCCAAACACGCTACCGGGGAATAATAGCTATCTCTGGAGTCCTGAGTTGCAATTTCCTTGGAGGCACCATATAAGAACCGCCGGAGAGCAATACTCTCTTGATGCCTCTCTTGAAGATTATACGACAAAAGACGGGAAGTTTGATTACGCTTTCAAGACCGGCCTCGGAGGCCTCAGCTGGACGAATAATGCGATACTCGTAGACGAAAGTGCAAGCTTCAATCCCGACGAGCTTGAAGATATGGCCCTCTTTATCGTTACAGTTCCAAGAGTCTCTACAATAAATCAAAAAGAATTATTGTATACCGCCATAGGAAGGGAAATGAGGGTCTTCAGCGACCCTAACGCAGACGGACTAAACAATGACCAGTCCTCATTTAACTTTTATAATGACAACAATGAGGATTACTTACCTCAGGCATTTGAGCATGCACATGATGTTTCAGTAAGACAGACGGCCCTCTACGGGAGGCCCGATCCAAATCCTCCAGTGCCCTACAACCCGGTAACAAGATCCGGAGGTGTTTCCACCATCTGGCATTCCTCTCTACATTCCTGGACGGAAGTCGTAGGCAATGCTGTTGCTCACACTGGAGACTATCAGGATGGCGTTGCCGGCGCCTTTCATCCACACTGGCTTCAGCATAGATCTCACTATGTAGTGAGACCTATTGCCTCCCACAAAAACTTCAGGCCGGGAAAGACTCTGATCATCTTTGACAGGGCTCTGCCTGTTCCATTCAGCCGAAGGCACGCCGGCGGGCTATATGATCCCACTCATCGGCTTGCTGGATTGCCACCATTAGTAGTACAATTCAAGCTTCTTATTGACAGAACTACAAGAATTAGAGCCCTAACATGCGAAGAGCCCGACCTAACAAGCAATATTCTGCAGTATAGACTTAAGCTTAACAGCACAATGAGAGGTCAGTTCCAGATCGTAGACCCTAACGATCAAGGGACACCGTACGGCTACACAGAAACAGATGGCTCGAGAATAGACAGTGCGACCTTTTTAGCTCTTAGCGCGCCTCTCGTAATGGAGCTTCTTGAGCCGTCCCTATATAGAGTGTGGGAATTGGACCAGAACGAGACCTATGAAGAGGGAAGATGGAGGGATGTCGACCCAGGCAATGGCACTGTTGAACCTGACGGAACGGTGTGGAGCCCTCCTGGGCTAACTATGGATTCCACAACGATAGAAGAAGCGCTTGGCATCCCTGCAGGAAAGACAAATAGATGGGATATTACGACAGCTGGAGACGGAGCGGAATGGACCAGGAGAGAGTTTCGAGAAATAGAAAAAGTTGTGGATTCTGAGGCCTATAATATTACACTTGATGCAGGAGACCCAAGCAGAGACGTTGTTATTGCTACTGGGGTTTTTGGTTTATATCGGGGCATGTACGGAATACAATGGTGGAAGGGCTTTGAGGAGCACGCCAATCGAGTCATTGGAGTTAGGCCCGATGGATACTCCGTAAGAGAGATAGAAGAAGTTATAAGTCATGTCAACAACCTCAGCGCAGAGCAGCGACTGAATCTCCCCTGGACATCCGGTGGACTTAACGAACCCTTAAAGCAAAATGTCTTTCTCATCAGGGTTGATTCCTCGACAAATAGAATATCAAAGGTATTAAAGATACCTTATTTTGATGAAGAAACCCAGACTTCTCACGTTAAGTGGTGGACAGGAGATGAGAGCTATGAGGTCAGTCAGGAAGACCAAATAAACAGTCACTTGAATAACAATAATGATATACTAAAGCCGTTCCATTACAGTCACTTAATGCTCGTTCGGATAACGAGAGAGATGATTACAGCGATTTCTTCAGATGGAGATACTGGTCTGGCAAATCAAGCCCTTGAGGCGGTGGGCTTGGCCCCTAATAGATACTTCCTTTCTCTTGGGGGGTTTCACCCCGGAGATTGGCTTAAAGATTCTCCTTTGGAAGAAAGAAGAAAGCATAGAAAATATATTGGAGATCAACGTAGATCTAGTATAGAGATCAATTTTACATTATTATAATCAGAACCAGAAAATACCTATACAGGACAACTAGGTTACCAACATGTCAGATGATAAATTAGCAGATATCTACCCCATCCCCGTAGAGTTCGTTCCCGGACAGCAGCCAACATCGGCCTTCCTTAACGCTTGGGCGGATCAAGTTGATAATGCCTTTGAGATATTATCAAGGCTTATCGGAGACTTCTTCTCTCACAGTCCGTCCCTTAACGCTCTTGATGAGAGTGGAGGATATAAGGGACATGCATATATCACGAATCTTTCACGGATGCTTGGTAACGCAGGTTGGCTTAATCCGATGCTGCCTAAAGGGCTGGACGCATATGTCACTGAATATGTCGGGGTAAACTGGGCTGGCAAGAAGGAGGCTCTCCTTACGTTCCCCGCAGAACCCGTCCTCCTGGACAACATAGCAGGAGAGCCGGCATGGAGTGTGGCAGACTTTGGCTTCCTCGTGCTTACAGGCACAAATTCCAGCGCCCAGTTTGCTTCTGGAAACTGGGTTAAGAATAAAGATAGTGGCCGGCAGTTTTCTGGAGATACCGAAGCTGACAGTCCGACAAAGCTCGGAACAGGTTTCACGGGTCAGTATAGAAAACTTATGACCCAGTTTCCAATAGCCTCCGATGCCTATCTGACCTATAAGATAAAGACTCACACTGAAGTTGGAGCAAATGCAAAAGAGGGATTTACAGATGACTATCATGAGCAGAGTGGCGCAAATGTAGTCCCTAGTCTTGCACAAATTGCTCAAGGTGATCTTTGCGAGCTAACCATTCCTGACGCGGCCTCTCCTGATATCGCCAGAATTACACTGCCTAAGATTAGTCATCTCATAAATCCCACGCCGCATGCTTCTGGTCCACCCCCAGGAAGTGACCTCGAGCTAGATGCCAACAGTGTTCTTGACCTTACCCCAACGGAAAGCGGAGGGACAGGCAGACTCCGATGGTATCTAGGAACAGGCGCCGCCGCCCAAATCGTCACGTCCTGGCAGGAGACCCGTACAGCAGGTGGAGATACTACCGGATGGCAGACGTTTGGATTGCCGGTCCAGCAGGCAGATTTCATCTGGCCTCGTTATAAGATCCCATCATGGATATATAATCTTGCTTTAAATGTGGGAGATGAATTTCCTAAGGGACTTATCAGGATATATCGGAAGACAGCCCTTGGGGGGACAACCAGGATTCAGCATATTACAGCAGCTCCTGAAGAAGATCTTATAATTAGAAGAGTTAGTGAGACTGAAATAGAAGTTCAGTTTTCTGCCGGAGTCAGTGCTCAGGTCGGCGAGGACTATGTTGTCGCTTTTGCCGGCGTATCTATAGCCGAAGCATTAGGTCACACGCGAATTGCCATAAAGAGCCACAAGCACGACGGAGATGATGAATCAAATTTGATATCAGCAGGAGATTTGGCTCGAAGGTTCGACCCCCAGAGATATCGACACTCACAGCTTGAGTACAACCTCTTCCCGCAGTATTTTAGTCGAGCAGGGTATACATACGCGACGGGAACTGAAGCCCCCTACGACCCACTAAATGCGTCCAACGCAATGACTGGAGACATTGTCTTTGCCCCTCAAATAAGGGACTCTAAATCCTTTCCCTTGTTCGCAGATCAATTTCAAAAGGGCGAACAGACGCTGCATGCCTCCCTCGATCAGGACGAGAATGATCCCGATTCGCATACCTATAACTGGTTCTGGGCATCTTCTGCAAGTGTCCATACAGCCGCGAACGATGCAACTTCTCTCTGGAGCGTCTCCGAGGATACTCACGGACTCGTCTTCGGCAAGCCGAGCCCCATAGCCCTCCCCTTTGGCACCGTTGATCCCTATGACGCGAAAGCCTATGAAGCTCCGACCCTTAGATCTAGGCATTTCGGAAATACAAGAGATTCAGAAACAGTTGGTTCTGCTTCCGCAACCGAAGGCTGGTTTTTCGGAGCCTATACAGCACACAGGCGGGCCCTGTCCTTAGAGGGCAGCAGCTATAAAGACCTCTCTTTTGTTAACGCACAGGGAAGCAGGGTACAAGACCGGATGTATATCCATGATAAGTATCCTACCTCCCTTCTGATAAGAAGGGGTGCCCTGGCAATAGGCATGCCTCTGAATCTTAGCACCGAACCATGGATCCTGCGTGAAGATCTTTATGACCTTCATAACGGAGCGACTGATAGCGGGACCCCCATCCCGGGAAATTTTCCTGATGGTATAGGCCAGCTCCAACCATACGGATTCTTACTTGGTGCCGACCAACTTATCGATATGTGGGATGACACTCTTTTTGACCGGTATCGCCAGGGCAGCTCGGTTATGATTCTGGCTCCGCTGTTAGACGCGGGATTCTTCTATCCCGGGATCTTCGCCGAAACTCATGTGGATTCAAGCTACATAGCAAACTGGGACACCGTCGGCAATATGCCTGCCGGCTATCTTACATACGATGCAAATACCATACTCCTGGGGAGAGAGGCTGAAGACCAGACCCTAGCTTCGATTTGGGCTTATGATGATGAACTTAAAATAGAAGGCGGTGATACCGAGTTTCAAAAGAGGAACAAGAAAGATATAACGAACTTAAGTTCGGTCCTCACAGGCTCTATGATTCTTAGAGGATCAAGAGTAGACAACCTTCTCAACTATCGACCATATGAAGATTCAATGTATTACTCTGCTGGGGGCGGTCACGTAAGGCACCCCGGCCCTCAAATCATCTTCCTAGATGACACCGTAGTCGGAAAGCTTACAAATAAAACCGTAGATGACAGATGGGTCGACAGGACCAAAGCTCGAAGGCCAGACCTAGACGGACATCGCTACGAACACGACGGAAGGCCCCTCTCTCTCACGAGCTATGTCCAGGGAGCTCCTCAGAACCTCGCTGGCCGGGATATTCCATCTTGGTCTGGAGGCGTTCACTTTAAGACGGGGGCACTTGACTATAAGAAGTGGCGAACGCTGGCTCTAGAGACAATACTCACCACCCCTGAAACTACCGATCCGAACACCTTTGAAGTCACCAAAGTCGAAATAACGAACTGGACCGATCCGAAATATATGGATGTAAGTCCTACCAATGCGGAATTCGTAGCAGGAAGAGTGTCTTCACTAGAGAGTGTTACAGGCGACTCCTATGTCACGAAAGACCTGGCTGTAGACAAAACGGTAAGAGCGGGAGCGTTTCTTGCGACACACGTCGGCATCAGAAGTGTCTCCATCGGAGGCGAGCAGCTAGCCCCCGTAGCAGCCCTCAGAACGACATCGAAACATTCTGATGCTATTTTCTCGGGCGGCAACAACGAGCAAACGACTCTTGTGAGAAGGCCCAGCAGCTATCAGAATCCTGGCCTCGTACCAATTACAGAATATACGATCTTTCAAGGGATGCAAGTAAAAGAGACTGACATCGCTGCTGTCGACGGGGTCGCTGAGACAGACAATACGTACCGTGTTGACGTTACTGCCGAGTTCGCAACAGGCTGGAGCGAGAGTATCTTTACCTGGCCGATGTTCTTCCACCACCCTTTAGTCCTGGGTGCTAATAATGTGACTCTTGCGCCAGTAGTGCACAGACCGGATATTGATCCTGCTAACACTGGTGGGCAGACATACGGAATGGACAGAATCCTTTCGGGAAGAAGATTCTGTGGAATAGAACAATTCCTTGGCTATACATGGAGTAGCATCGAAAGAGTCCTAAACCGCTTTCCAGGCTGGCTTGATTTCTCCTGGGGCACAGACGGTCCTGCGGCAGGGGAGACAGAAGACGCCCCACAGAATGACAGTTCAGCCTATAACGCTCAAAGACAAGTCATAACCGGTACCTGTAATGCGATCTGGTGGAATAAAACCAACCAGTTTGTGCTTCCTGTAATTCAGGTTGGAGGCCAGCCTGTACCTGAGGATCATCCGGCATTTGGAAGAACGCCTCAGGACAAGGGAGGGTGGCAGCAGATATTCTCTTCAGGCCCCGACTCCAGAAAAACTGTACAACTCGATCCAGATGGCAATAACGACGGATGGCAGGATGGAGTTCCGGCTCAAAACATTTTTCCAGACGGCAATGAAGACGAAGGAGCAGTCTGGAAGTCCGGGTCGAATTGGGAGGGAGTGGAATTCTACTTTAAGCCACTACTGCCGTTTAAGCCAACCCCTGGGGATGTCCCGGCCCTCTCGCATCTTTTCTACCCCGCCGGAACTGCATATGCCGCTTCGGGGCAAGCAGACTCAGGAGGCGAACATCTTGTCCCTTACTCTGCAAGACCCGAGGTGCACGGAAGGCTTGTCTATAATATCGATCATCTGATCCCCTACAGAGAAATAGACTATCTGGTGGCTCACAAAGAGATGGCACACACTGCTGGAGGTGATTTGCCCAGCACTGAAGAGCTGGACATGCGAGTGAGACTTATAGGAGTCACGGTAACCACTGGTTACGACCCTGTGGCCGCTCCGGGAAATGGCCGCGAGGGTAATATAGGATCTAGAACCTTTGAGACTGACAGAAGTGGCAAAGCTCTTGATTGCAGTACGATAACGATTGATCAAGGGACTTTCTCGGGAGACTGGATGGATGACGAGAAGGGTCTGAGAATCACCGGAGGAAGAAGTGGTAGGGCCTGGTGCGGCAATAATGGAGAATGGCTCTGGCCTAGATTCGTTTCGGGAGAGCAGACTCATGAATTCTCTGATCCGCCAGTTGGTTGCGCAGGGGTTACAAATACGCAATCAACCCGAAGGGATTTTGCCATAACCAAGGGGCATCTTAAAAGGCCCGGCTTTATTCGCATAACAAGAAACCCTCAAAATACAACAAGAGGAGCTCTTCTTGGGGCTTGGAGCATTAATGACGCTCAAGTGAGTCCTCAGTATGCCGGGTTCGGGGGAGTCACTCAAAGCTACACCATTCCTATAAGAGGAGGAGGGTCTCTTCCGATGCAGCACGACTGGGACGCCGCCCTCGTAGGAGGGACTCCCCCAGCCGACAGTACCAGTCAAGTCGCAGGGAATGAAGACCATCATGTGAATAACGGACCCGATCCCAGACTCGATCCAGTTGTTTTTGAAAACACCTTAATGCTCCCGATAGAGCGTGCGCAGGATCTGCTGCCTAATCTCGGTGGCCACGCCCATCCGAGAAAGGTCCCGATTTCCTATACGTATACGGGGAACCAAAGTCCGTTCTCTACAAACGGAGATGGAGAGGTAAAGAACGGAGCCTTTGCCTCGCAATCAAATACTACACACTACAGGGAGGTATTCTCTCCTCTCCATCGTCATCAGCTGGAGATTGCAAGTGTGATTCCAGGGACAGTAGTGCTTGAAGTTGCTCTTCATTTCGCATTGCCTGGCGCCACTAAGGGAGCCTCGAATGTTGCGGGAGTACCAGGGCTCTCAATATTAAATAAACGACGTGAAGATCCTAACGCGTAGCAGGAAGTAGAATGCTCAGTCTTTCCGTAAAGCTTCAAAGTGTCCAGCGTGACAGAGTCATCCTTGGGGATATTGTGTGTTCGGCTAATGCTGACCATAGAAGTCTTGTCCATATAGCAAAGAAAGACAATAGGCATGTTGGAATCAGCTATGTAGGGATGAAGCCGGTAGGCAGGGAGAACATAGAGCTTCTTGATATCCAGGAGATTGCGGGCTCCTCCCTCGCGAGGAGAAATAATTCTTATTTACTTCGACACAAAAAGCGAGTCGAAAGGACTTTTGATCTTCCTGTCGGAGAGGCTTCGCTGACAGATGTGACTACTGTCGATCTGAACGGGACACGAAAGCCTCTCTTTTATAAGCACGTATTTACCGGAGCAATTGGGACCGGAGAGTCTGATGTTAATTCTATTTTAATTAGAAACAGATATCTTGAGGCGATACCCCGGCAGGGAAACTGGGAGGTTATCGTTACACTTACCGATCCCACAACTGATCCTGCAACTTACACCACTGTTCTCTTTCATAGTTTTAAGCCGAGCTACGATACAAGAACCTATGCCCACGAAGTATACTATATAGAATATACAGACACAGACGGGAACAGACGATTGGAGCTGTTAGAATCTGAGTCGGCCTATTCACAAGCAAGGCTTGAACATGGAGTTAACTTTTTCGAGCGGCTTTACACGGTTCAGAAGCAAAATGATAAGTATAGATTTACAATATTAAGACTCAGAGATGACAACGGCCTGATGATGAACGGACCCTGGTACGTTCTTCCGGAGAGCCGGCATCAAATAAAAGCCAGAAAGCCTGTTGTAGCCTCGCCGTTTAAGCAGTGGCACCTGTCAATAACCGATTCAAGTATCTTTGCCTTTGACACGGTAGGTCAGATGTATCGACATTATTATGTTCCTGAGTATCACCTCCAGTCTTTTATGCCCTCTGAGCCTCGAAAGTTTTCTGCTTCTTCGGAGTGCTTCGTCCTCTCTGAGCACCTTATCATATTGCCTTTTGAGAATCTGCTAAAAGACGAGAACAATGCAGTAGACATTCTGATAACAGACGTTGATCTGAGCCCGAAAATTGGATTTACCACCGCAGACACTGGAACAGATGCGCGATACTGGACTGAAAGATTAGACCAATTTAATCCTGAACACTTAGGAATTAGCTTCAAGCTACAAAAGGCGGAAGACAGAGGGCTGAGCTTCAACCGAAGGGAAAGCCTCTGTTATATCCCTGCCAGCTTAGAGCCTGACGATAGGGTTTTTATAAGAGCCTTCTATGAGGAGAAAAGATTTGAATTTGTTGGATTGAATTTAAATCCAATCCAGAATCTACTCATGGTAGACTCTAAGGCATATATCTATCTTATTCCGGAAAATGGAGTAAGATCGCTTCTTGAGCAACAAAGCTCTCATGACAATCCGGAATGGCAGCTGATGCCAGTTCATGCTGTTCAATACATTATTATTAATAGGTACGGACAGATAACAGCCTGGTCTGACTTCAGGTTGTCCAAAGATATTAACGGAAGTTATACTGATCGCTTGAACCTTTTGGATGAAATAACAGGAGCAGCTACCACTGAGTTCGAGGCTTTTCAAACCCTGAGACCTGAGGTTTTATTTATCTCGAGTGTTTCGATAAGAAGGAACCAGCGAGTAAACGATCTCGCTTTCATTGATGTAAGAGAAAAGGGGGGAATACTTAGAGAGGAGATAGAAGAGATCTTGGTCGAGGAAATTGACTCTGAGCCCAAGATGCCAGAGCTATTGTGGGCAAGCAGGAACAGTGCATCCAATCGATCGATTCCTCTACAGGGCGTGAGCATCGTCAAGATCCCCTGTGAAATACTTGCAGATTTTGGAGGTCAATTCACAAGATCGGAAGTTGAGGAAAAAGTTCAGAAGCACTACGCACTCGGCTCTGCTCCTGTCATAGAGTACTACGGAGAAATCCCAAAGGTCTTTAGTGTCGAGGCGGAGATAGAGCTCCCGCAGGGGCCCATTGCTGATGGCGCTGTCGAGGGCTGGTCCGGACCCCCTTTAAGAGTCAAGTTCAGACCTCCTCGGCGGAAAGATATAACAACTGAGTACTTTGATTCAGATACGTTTACTTACAGTGACATGCTAAGTCATGAGTATCGATTTTATCTTTGTAATAAACTTCCCCTTAGAGACATAGACGAGGAAGAGCAGAGCAATTGGATTGCAATTGACCCTGCAAATATTACGCAAAGAAGTGACCCTAAGGAGAACTCCATCACCGCAGAAGTTGTGCTCGGTGAAGTCTTTACAGGCACTCTGTATAAGAATCTCTTCTTAAAAATAGTTCCTATCGTTAACGGAAACGAATGGCCCAGCAGCAAGCCTGTTGAGATCCGTCTTCTCGAATCAACCTCTGAGGATCTCTTAGTCCCTGCCATCTCTGAGTCTAAGGGCCTGCCTGTAAGCTGTAGACTAGTGGAGCCCAATAGTATTAATATTAATTTTGCAGCAAGACTTGTAGAAGTATAGTACACGATGTCAGATCTTATTAATAAGTGGTACCTGAATCCGAAGTTCCTTGAGGATGATGCAAGAGTCTCTTCCCAGAGAGAGCCAACAGGTGCGGTTATTTTCAGGAGAGCAAGTCCTGCAAGAATTATCGAGTCAGCCGATTTCGGCGAAATTAGGCCATCCGCTCTTGACTGGAATGGGAACCTGGGGAACGGTCTTGCCGTTAGCGAAATGGACTTCTCCTTTGAATATAATGGGTACTATCCCATACAGATTCAGGGATTCTTCCTTCAGCCCCATCCGAAGGAAAGCTTTATGGGAACAATAGCCTCACCAGAAGAATCTCTTAGGCAGCTATTAGAGTGGGGTCAGAGTTCACTTCAGGACCAGCAGCAGCGAACTTTTCCAGGCCTATACATTAAGCAAACGGAATTCATTCCAGTACTCGAGAACGGAGAGAGAACAGGAACTTTTGTTGAGCAAGCGTTCTGGAGACGATTTTCACATAAGCCCCGAGGCGGCTCCAGTGCTGGAGACCCGCTTCCTATAATATTGCATCCGGACATGCCTTCTCCCGATATACTAAGCCCAGGAGACAGGGTCCACTTCACCCTGCGTTTTGTCGCCCCGAGAGATGATGATATAGGTGCCCCTATAGGAGAGGCACTCACTGCAGACATCATGAATGTAGCCTTAGACGTTCTCTACAGAGAGATAACTCCTGATATGAACTTTGATCCTATAGCATGGTCCTCAGATGTATGCGATGGAGAGGCATAATGGGTAGAATTCTAGACAGTTTTATCAACACCATTGGGAGGAATAGGGCCCGCCTCATAAAGCAGAACTTAAAAAAAGAGATCTCTGAAGGGAGGATTTCGGACAGAGACGAATATAACCGGATCTATCAGGCAGAGCTTGTACGGCTCGCTGCAAACCAAGAGGCTCTGCGCTACCCTGGATACAATCTGCCTATCGGTCGGAAGATTTCCTCAGTCGGATTTAACGAATGCTTCGAAGCCATATCAGAAGATCTTCAAATTCTATTTCTTGAAACTCAGCTCTTATACAACCTGGGGCAGCGACAGTCAGAGATGCACAGAAGGGAGATAACAGCAAAGCTTGAGAACGCCCTGACAGAGGCGGAAGCAGAAATAGAGAGGGTTCAGTTCCTACATAAAAATTATAGCTCTGGAGAGAACTGTATAATCGAAAGATTTAACACATCTCTAAGTCGGCTACAGAGAGGTGACAGAGACTATCAGATCGTATATAGAGACCCTAAAGTAGAAGGTGGAACAATTCCCCCTGAACAAGATGTTGTTCTTGATTACTATTCCAGAGGAATTGAGATCCCTCGTAGAGGGCAGGGGGGAGTTATAGCTGACCCGACCGATCAGGAGTCACGAGAGGCGGCAGACGGAGGGGAGCCGTTCGCCTTGCTGCCAATACACGGGAGCCCTTCGACAAGAAATGATGTTTTTGCGGTAGATTTCGATGAGGGCGAGACTGAAGGGGATCTGTCCGACATCACAGATGGAGATATTAATACTTTTTGGATCAAAAGAGTCAGAAAGTACAGACCAGAAGAACCTGGGGCAAAATTAAATATCAGGTTAGATTTTGGTGGCGACAACATCATAGATGAGCTAACGATTGTGCCAAAATCTAACCATGAATTTGAACTCAGCTCTATATATTATACTGATAACGATTTTATCTCTAAGCAAATCAACCTTCCTGAGCCCGTCAAGTTGAATTCACCTGTTAGAATCAGACTTCCTGAAACAGAAGCCAAGGAGATAACATTAATCTTTACTCAGAAGAATTTCACTCCGACAGCATCTCCGAATGGCACTCCTGCCTACGAGTATGGATTTGGCTTTAACGATATATCCGTCAATTCAGGTCGATACAGAGATCTTGGCTTTTATGCGTCTCGGACGCTTGAAGGGAAGAATATTACAGAGGTGAGCCTTGGGACAACGGTAAACTCAACTGTGGGGACCTCTCCTGATCTTCTCTCCGGCGACCAGCCGCTTGTTGAATACTACCTTTTTTATAGAGATACAGACAGGCATGGCTCTATGATATATTCAAAAATAATACCAATTCTCCCAAGAGATACCACAACGGTAAAAGAGAAATTAGTTCTTCGAGATAATGGGACTATTAAATTAAGTTTTAGATCCCAAATTGAGACATTGAAAATAAGGAAATCAAGCAGCCTGCTTGTTCGAAGAGAGAATAACGTGGGGGACTGGTTCCTTGGGAATCCTGATGAGCCCGGAGCGATACCATACGAGCGCCCGGATATTATTCAATTTATGAATGACGCCGGTGACGGAGGAGAAATCATAGTAGAATATACGCCATTTTTTCAGTCTGCCACGGCCGGAATGGACTACAGCAATGACGTTCAAGATGTCCTTTTCA
>Ga0098033_1000207_pt1 | contig 30025 bp, 34 predicted proteins | sample 1_EtaG_FD_75049 | JGI IMG/M metagenome (GOLD analysis project Ga0098033, IMG submission 75049) | Marine viral communities from the Subarctic Pacific Ocean - 1_ETSP_OMZ_AT15124 metaG | ecosystem: Environmental > Aquatic > Marine > Oceanic | place: Pacific Ocean | collected 2015-01-07
CAGAGAAATAATAATTAAAATAACCGCCATATATAAGAAAAATGGTATTATACCAAATAAAAACATCATTAAAATAGCATTAACTATAACAGAAACACCTAAAAAATATTTCATCCTTCATACTCCTGATTCTTCAAATGTTTTTTTTCATCATCAAGTTCTTTTTTAAATTCTTCGATAGAAGATTTCACTACAGACCCCACCTTAGTATCCATTTTATTTATTTTTTTGTTTGTTGTAAAAATAGTTGGCACCTTACTCAATGAATTCACGGTACCACAATATTCACAATTTCTCAGTCTCTCAGACATAGAGTGATGTGTAAAAAATTCAATATCACAATCGTTACATTTGTAGCAATATTTTGGCATGTTAATCCAATCCACTTTCATCAAGGTATGCTTCTTCATCATAATTCATTTTAACAATTGGTGGATTCATAACATACAACTCTTCCTTTTCATTAATTTTAAAATTAAATCCTTTTAAAACAGGAACAATATCACTTTGCTCCATCAATGATTTTTGTAAAGCCATCATTATAGCCCCTAACGCTTCATTTGATAATTTTAACATAGTTTTCTCCTTTATCTACTAATGTTTTTTCGCCATTCTTTAACATAATTTTCTAACGTATATTTTGGTTTCCAGTCTAACATTTCTATTGTCTTGGATATATCAGCTAAAGTAAAATCTGCTTCACCAGGTCTTGCTGAAATATTTTTAGTTTCACAATGATATAACGAAGCCAGTTCGTTAATAGAATGATTTGTACCGGTACCTAAGTTGAAAATTTCTGCTTTGAAATCTTTTTTTGATATTGTGATAAGACCCTCACATATGTCTTTGACATGTGTAAAGTCTCGTTTTTGTTTTCCATTGCCAACGATAGTTAATGGAACATCTTGTTTATACTGTCTTTCAAAAATACCAACAACCGTACCATATTGCCCTTCAGAAGGATGTCGGGGGCCATATACATTAAAAAATCTAGCAATTGTAGTATTCAGATCATAAACTTCAGAATAAAGCTTACAAACCTCTTCACCTTGCCATTTTGCGAATGCATAAGGACTTAAATGTGGGCCGGCATAAAATGAACTAGAGCCTGCGTAAATAAGTTTTGCTCCTATTCTTTTAGCATATTCACAAACTAATGATGTACCATGTATATTAACTTCAAAAGTATTTATTGGCATATCAAAGCTAGGCTGAATTCTGGCTTGTGCTGCGAGGTGATATATAATATCTATATCATATAAAATCTGATTTTCTGACTTGAAAAATTTTAATATATCTACAAAAAGATATTTTGCTTTCTCATTACAATATTCTTTTTTCCCAGTAGATAAATCATCAACAACCCACACTTCATTGTTTGGATCTTGTACTAAAATATCGACTAAATTGCTACCAACAAAACCGCATCCGCCAGTCACTAAAATTTTAATTTTTTTATGCATAATTCGTTATAATTTTCTTCCAATAATCACAATCTAACATTTTATTCGAATTATCTTTTACTTCGTGATATTTTTTATTTAAAAAGTCTAAATCAGATATCTGACTCCAACAATCTAAATATATTATTGGTAATTCTTCAAAATATTTCATGGCGAGTTCTCTTTTTATTACAGGCACTCTTCCAAGATATAATACTTCCCACACCCTATGACAATCTATCCCATTTCCCCTAGGGCATGCTACCATTCTGTGTTCTAAAATATCGTTAATATACTCATTGTAAGATCTTTTATTTATTTGAGAATGATTAACTGATATTTTTGTTGTTATAAAATCTAAGGATTTACAGATTTCATAAATTTTCTTTCTAGAAGAATGAGTATCTAAACTAAAATTAGCATAAAAATCTTTAGATGGTTCAACCGAAAAAAAGTTTGATAATAGTTTTATTTTTTTTCTGGCATGTTCCCATCCAACGCCATGGCCACTCAATATACAATCTTCATGATTTTCTATACCGAGAGGAATACCTGTGATTAGAGGATGCTCTATATCTGCATTTTGTGCAAACCATTTTTTAATACAGCGTGGTAGATGAGGAAGTAATTTATTTGTAATTGAATAATCACTATTTCCAGTAATTAATACAGAAGGAGTATGGTGATCCATAAGTTGTTTAAAAAGTAGTTCCAAGAAATCCGTTTTACAAAAAAAGATATTTTCTCCGTTATGAAGCTTGGCAAATTTATTAAATTGGATTACATCAAATTTCATAATTTAACCCACAGCGAATCACCAAAAGGTACTCCAGGTTGTCTTAAAATTTCTACCATATGAAAACCATAAGGACGTAAAGAATCGGTTAATTCATCTATACCTGGATAGTCTTTTCCCCAAAAGTGTTCTTCAAATTTAACTTCTGTTATAATATATTTTGTAGTTTCTAAAATTTTCTGATCTTTAAAAATACTGGGCTCTGCTCCTTCAACATCTGCACATATTAAATCAATATTTTTTATATTCTTAATTCCGCAAAAAGTGTCTAAAGTAATGCAAGGCACAATTATTTCTCTAGTAGGGTCTTCGGGATGTTTATAAAATGAATGAGAGCCGCCATTTGGATGTATATAAAAAGGTACATTTCCTCTTGTTGGCCCAAGTGCCATGGCCGTATGTTCTACATTATCTAATTTTTTTTGATTTTTCTTGATTTCTTGCGCTGATTCAGGATTTGCATCTATTGAATAGATAAATTTAGGTTTATAAACTTCATTTATTCTGTTGGTATACATCCCATCTTTAGCGCCCAATTCTAAAATAATATTTATGTCTTCAACATTGATATGCTTAAGAAACGAAGGATAAACAAATGGACTATATTCAGGATCCGCCGCAGTTTTTACTTTATGTATAAAAGCAGCTTCGTCCTCTATAGCAAAGAGTTCTTCGATGGGAACGATAACTACATTAAGGCCTAGATGATTATAATCATTTCTTAGTTCCACTAACATCATATTTAATATTTCTATTTTTTTATTGATCTTCATGATTTTTATTTTTTAAAATTGGTGGATAAAAAATCTCTCGTTATTGATAGCTTTATCGTCAACATAATAATCAGCAGCAGGCTTACCCATGAAAAGGTCATGATACTTTACACCCCACCCATCAAGCTGGTTTATTGTAAAAGTATATAACTCTTTATAAGCTTGTATTTGCTGATTACAACTTCTTCCCATCCCTCTCGCAGTCATAAAGAAAATGGTATTTCCTTGATCATAAAGTTTATTAATAATTTCTATTCTTTTTCTATTTGGTCTAGAATCTTCGTATTCACCTTCAAAAGTGTCACAAATTGTTCCATCTATATCAAAAACATATGTTTTACTCATTGTCTATCCACTCTCTAAAGTCAGATAAAAACTGATTTACGGATTCGTCAGTCTTTGGATGTTTTGTAGCCTTTTTTAACACAGCATGGCCGGCAGTAACAATATGTGCGCCGGCGTTCCATGCATCTTCAACATCATATGCGTTTCTTATGCTGCCAACAATTATTTCACAATTTAAATTTCTTGAATCTATAAAATCTCGTGTTCTCTGAAGGGTCTCAAGGGGATCTCCCTTGACGTCTAACAGACGATTGTAGAATAAAGAAACATATCGAGCGCCGGCAGCTGCAGCTAATTGCATCTGTGTTGTTGTGAAACAACATGTACAATTAACCGGGACATTCGTTTCACTTAATTTATTGATAATCTTTAACTCTTCATAGCCAATTGGAATCTTAATGTTGAGCTTTTTGTATGGTATTTGAGTACGAATATGATATGCTTGTGTTAGAATTTGGTGTGGCTCCGTTGCAAAAACTTCTACACTTAATGGTATTTCACCATACAATTCACACATATCTACAATCTTAGAAATATGCTCGTAAAAATCGGTTTTTGGCTCTTTTGCCATTAAAGATGGATTTGTTGTTATACCAGAAATCAAACCGGTTTCTAAAGCATCCTCAATCTCATCTAAATTCGCTGTATCTAAAAAGAATTTCATTCTTGTTCCTCTATGTGTTTGTAAAAACGTCCATCTTCTACAATATGAGAATCACCATCATCATCTTTTGTAGAAACTTCAATTATAACACAGTCTTGTTTGGCAACACGTATATGCATTAGACCTACAGGAATATGAAAAACATCTCCCTTATTGAGTATAACCGAACGATTTTTCGCTCTTCCGATCCTTACGCCAACTTTTAGTTGTCCGGATTCAATATAATAAGATTCTTTTTTTTTACAATGGTATTCTAAACTGCTTTGCGTTCCAGCGTGCATAAATATACGCTTAACAGTATAGTCATAGCCCTCAAAAAGAGTGTCCATATGGCCCCAATATTTTTCTACCGTTTTAATCGGTTTAGAAATTTCTGGTAGTTCATTTATACCATATTTGATATTTGTACCATCATTGTTGGCCATAATATTTGCTATCTCCATGTTTTCGAAAGAAATGTTTATCAAGTAAAGTTTTACTAGGCTTAGATAGCTTACCATATATATCCTCTAAATTTAATGTCATATAAGCTAATTTTGCGATTTCTTCTAAAACAATAGCATTCTCATAGGCTTTATCTATGGTTTCGCCCCAAACCATTGTGCCATGACTTGGAATTAAGGCAGCTTGCATTTTATTTGGATCGATTTTGTTCTTATCAAAATATTTTACAATAGCTTTTCCAATGTTTCTTTCATAATCATTTCTTATATTATAATCAGGAAGATCTGCTATAACTGGAATATCGCCATAAAAATAATCTGCATGTGTTGTACCCAAAAACGGGATCGATAATTTTGCTTGTGCAAAGACTGTAGAATAAGTTGAATGGGTATGAATTATGCCGCCAACATTATCAAAGCTTTTATATAATTCAATATGTATGTTGGTGTCGACAGATGGTTTAAGGCCCCCTAAAACGCGTCCGGACCGAAGATCGACCTCAGATACCATTTTGGACTCAAGATCGTTAAAAGGTACCCCAGAGGGCTTGATAAAGATCTTCTCCTCACTTATGGCGCTAGCATTTCCCCAAGTGAGGATAACCAGGCCGGAATCAGACAACTTTTTATTTATTTCTACTACTTTCTCTTTTATCATCAAGATATTCCATCAGTTTATATTTTGAAATTATTTCAGTTCCAAATTTTTCTGTAGATAGGCCGGCCCAAATATTTGATATTTCCAACGATTCATTTGGAAATTTCCATGGATCGCACAATGTCAAGCATGCTAAAAATGCATCTCCAGCGCCGATGGGGTCTATAGCCTTTACATTTGCAGAAGGTTGATAATATTTTTTATCATCAATGAATAGCTCAGAGCCCCATTCACCAGATGTGATACATAAGTTAGATTCTAGTTCCATAGATAAATGAATTGTATTATTACAATTTAATTCTTTATTGTTTTTTTCATATTCATTTGAATTAAGACATATCAAGGATGAACCCTTATACTTAAAATGATTTGGTTTGTTGTCTGAAATCTGAGAACTGGCTATAGTTTTAATATCATATTTTTTTATTTTATCAATTAGGCTTTCAGTTAATAGGCCACCATTATAATCAACGAACAACAAAATATCATATTCACTAATGTTCTTATCTAAAAATTCTATTATTTCTCTTTCAGATTTTGCACTCAACGATTTTCTTTCTGTTCTATTCATTTGAAGTACTTTATAATGCGAGCCGCCTCTCGTAATCCAGAATCTCTTCTTTGCTGTATTCTTTCTATTTTCTACAATTTTTATTAGATCTAAATTTTCATGATTATACTTTTTATAAAATTTTATATATTGGTCTTTACCAACTAAAGTTATAAATGTACATTTGGCGCCCAGCTCTAATATGTTTTCAACAACATTGAAGGCACCACCAAAAGTATAAGTTGTATTTTTTTCTTCTGCTTTTAATGTCGGTGTTTCTAAAGACAATCCAATAGCTTCCCCGAAATACGAGATATCTAATATCGAATCACCCAACACCAAAACATTCTTATCTTCAAAAGAAAAAATGTTTTTTAGGTCTTTTTCCATGTCTCGTTCGTCTTAATCTTTTTAAGGATCTCAGTTGTTGAGTAATCACTGACTAGTGGAAAAATCTTAATTTGTACATCGTCAGGAATATTATCTCTTACGCGTACTTCTTCAGTAGTCCATTCTCCACCTTTAACAACGATATCCGGATTAATCTGTCGACAGATATCATTAGATTTTTTATCGTCAAAAATTACAACTTCATCAACTTCTTTGATAGATTCTAATATTTTTTTTCTATCCGATTCATTAACGACAGGACGAGATGGACCCTTGAGTTCTTTGACTGAACGGTCAGAATTAATTGCAACTACCAATTTATCACCTAGCGAACCAGCAAATTCCAAAAGCTCAATATGACCGGGATGTATAATATCAAATACACCATTAGTAAAAACTACTGTATTTGGCTTGTGATAAGATATTTTCTCTACTCTTTTAATATGACGACCTTCTCCAAAAGCTGTATTTAACCAAGTAATACAGATCTCTTCAGCAGTTTTTGGAGGGGTAAGCCAGCTTCCAAGACATAAAACATTTGAATTGTTATGCTCTCTACATTTTGGTGCTGTTGTAAGATTATGTACCAAAGCAGCTCTTACATTTTCAAAACGATTAGCAGCTATACTCATTCCAACGCCAGTTCCACATATTAGTATTCCCCGAGGAACATCTCCGTTATGTACAACTTGGCTTAATTGAAACGCATAATCAGTATAATCTACACTCTTGTCACTGTTATAGGGCCCTAGATCGATGCATCGATAGCCTTTTTCAGAAAGAAAAAAATATAAATGTTTTTTTAATTCCACACCATTATGGTCTGCTGCTAATATTATCGTATTCATTTTATTTCCATATATTCCAATCTGATTTATATGTTGGACCTAATCTATTATCATTTATTATATCATATCTAGCGTATCTATGGATGTGTTTTTTATTAGATAAATCCAAACTATCGGCAAAAATAGCAAATGAGCTTTCGATACAATGTATCGCAGCAGCATTTTCTAGAATATATCCATAATTAAAAAATCTTCCATTTTCTTCATCGCCTAAAATATGCTGTTTTTTAATTCCTGGAGTGGTAATTTTATATCCATGTTCAATATAATTTCGGTTGATTATATCGTCGCGACTTGGGTCTTCATGAAGAAAGATATAATCTCCTTCTTCAACATCTCCACAAACTTGTTCATATAATTTGTATTCATCTTCAAGATTGCGAGGATAATCAAATCCAGTCCATCTTTCTTCAAAATCAATATCTGCTTGCAAGTAAAAATTTGCATCAAAATGCAACTCTGGATCTTGTAAAAATTCTGTTCCAAAATGGCCAAGCTTAATAACATCAAATCCAAGCATTCTATATTGATTTTCTTGTTGAATCATTAACAAATCTGCATTATTGTCTTCTAAAGGTATAAAATGTATATTGTCTAGATCACGAAGCATATCAGAAAGAGATTGTAAATTTCTCTGTTTAACAGGGATTACACACATATTATATTTTGCAGCTGCAGATCTATAGATGGCGTTGCATACGATATGATCTCCAAGACCCAGGTGATGTATAAAATAAGCTTTTTTCATTTCTTCTTATATATCGCCCAGCCTTGTCGATCTGCGGATGAATGAATACAAGCCCACTCATCATTAGATTCTAAATCAGCAACAACTTGTTCACATTTTAATTCTTGTGTATCATCTAGCATAATAATCTTTGTACGATCTTTCAAAATTAAAAATTCTTGATATGTTGAAAACTCACCGCCATCTAATAATAAAACATCAATATTATTAGGAAGTTCAGATAAAATATTTTTACATGTTTCGTAAGCACTTAAATCATGATTTCTCCACTGTAGATATCGTTCATCAAACTTTTTATAATTTCGAACTTTTTCCTCTTCAAATATTTCTTCACCCTCAACTACTCTACCATGAATTAATTTTAATTTTGAAAATAAATTTTTGTAAATAATAGATTGTGAGTGCCAATATTCTTTAGCTTGATTATAAAAATTTAAATCTGTTTCCAAAGAATGTAATTTTGCATCATCTCTTCTTTGTAGTAGACCATCAACAAAACATTTAGTACTGCCTTGCCCGTTCCAGGTGCCCATTTCAACATATGTTTTAAATTTTTCATTTAATGCATGCTCATATATTGCATCTCCAAATTCTGTTCCACGATTTATTTGTCCTTTCATATTTTAATTAAGTAATCTTTTAATATTTCTACATGTTGCCTAATTGTCTTTTCGTTTTCATCAAAAATTTGTCCAACAAACTCAAAATCTTTTCTCTTAGTCGGAAAAGGTTTTTTATCAAAGAATTCATCATGTACCATGATATTATCTTCGGTAAGCGTTGGTAAAATAGAATATGCAAAAAAACCGTAATCAGTACCATATGTGTTATCCCCGCCCCACTTATAAGTCAGTTCAAGCATATTAGGTATCGTATCTTTTTTTGCGCCCCACATGCCGCCCAATACAGGAAACTTGTGATATGGGTGATCCCTCATTATATGAAAGCCTTTATCGCTCTCTAGCCATTCATCAACAGCAACTTTTTCTCTCATGTTTAGGCGAGAATCCGTATCACGAGAAATCATTACTTCAACATTTGGATCAGCAGCCGGCTCGAAACGCCAAAACATTGATGTCCAATCACCAAAATTATGTTTTCTTATAATCTTTACGTGGTCATGTTCTAACAGTTTATTCACGATAGGATAAGGTACGCTGGTACCTATATAATACCAGCATTCCCATCCAGGATATATCTTCGGAGCTAATTCAGCATTTCTAATAGCGCCATAAAGATATTTTAAATCAGTGCCCCATAAAGAAAAGCTAATTACCTTCATCTGTTACTTCCAGTAATTTATAGTTCTCATAAATTTCCGCTTCTTCTTTTTGTTTCCAATCGAAATTATCAGGATTTGTAGAAATACCTTTTGGATTAAAATAATATAAACCTAAGATTTCATTGATCTTTTTAAATTTTGAACCTTTACTGGCAGCCCTTAACCACATATCCCAATCACCAGCTGATTTATATTTTGTGTTAAAGAAGCCATGCTTTGTATGTATATCGCGTCGCCACATCGGAGCGGCGTGTGGCATATTCATCATCTTAAGATTTTCAAAGGAAAATTCTGGAAAGTTATATCTGTTACCATCACAGGAATTAACTGTCCATGTTTCATTAGAATTATGAGTAATATACATATCAGAATATACCAAATCAACGTCTGTATTTGTATGCAATTCTTTTGCGTGTTTTTCTAAAGACCATGGAGCCTTACGATCATCTAAATTAGCATTGGTAATAAATTCGCCTGTGGCCATTTCTAAGCCAATATTCCAAACTCCATAAATACCCGGGTCTTCCTCTAGCTTACGATAAACTATATTCTCAGGAAATTTCTCTTTATATTCAAGAATTATTTCTTCTTCATTTCCAGGAGAGTTTGCATTCAACAGGATTAATTCACATTTATCTTTAAAAATAGTCTGTTGGGTAATATCTTCTAAAAATGGTTTAATATGTTCATCACCATCATATACAGAGGTAATAATAGAAATTTTTGGAATCTCATCTAATGATACTGTTTTTAGCTTGCTACCATAAATCGATTCTGCCATTTCACGCATTTTATCTTCTTCTTTGAAATTTTTAAAAATCCATTTCTGAAGTTTTTTAGATTGTGATTTAAATCTGGTATAATCTTTATATACTTCTCTTAGCCTCATCTTAAACGAACCCTGTTCTGGAACGCACCACTGTACATGTTTTTCTAATACACCGGGCCACACGGCAGCTTCTGGAATTGGTTCCATGTGGAAATCAACTTTAGCAAAAGCAGGCTTAGTTTTGGCTTTCTTCGTTTTCTTATTTGCAATAGGCATAGTAAGAAAATCTAAATGACCACTCCATTCAGGAGCGACCACCGGAAGACCGTTTATCGCTGCATCAAATAAAGGAAGTCCGAAACCTTCGCCATGAGTTGCAGTAATAAAACTTTTAATTTTTGGATGTTTGTAGATAGAAGCCATTTGATTATCTGTCATATGGCCATGCAAAATATATACTTTACATTTTTTCTGCGGATAATTTTTTAATATGTTGGCAACGCTAACGTGTGCTAATTTTCTATCCATATAGCAATTTTTATGAAAAGAAAGTTTTAATACTAAGCCTACCTCTTGATCAATAAATTCTTCAACAAACCATCTAATCAAATTATCTACATTTTTTCTTGGGCCCCACTGAGCAACTGTCATAAAATTAAAATCATAATCTAAATCAATTTGAATATCTTCAACATCATGATTTTTAATAGGATAATGTATTACTTCAAAAGGTGTGGTTGTTTTAAAATTATTTTGTGATTCATTTGTATTTTTATTTATTACATTAACTCTTGTATTTTTAAAAATATCTGCTGCAAACTGAGATGGAACAATAATTTTATCCATTAATAAAGATTTTTCAATCCAAGATGGTGAAACTTCAGTAGCTTCGATACCAGCGGTGACACCAATATTAATAGGAGCTAATTTTTCCCATTCATTAGGAATTGTAACTTGAACTGAAACATCATATGATAAATTTTGTCCTTTTTCGGATTGGTCTGCAATTGTTTTTTTAATAATTGAATCAAACCAATCTCTTTCTTTGTTGTCTTCCCATAGCCAGCTAGTTTGGCCCCAGCTAATTGGAATAGCATAAATATCAAAGAAATCTTCGTATTGTCGTAAAGATCTCAAAACGAAACGACCATGTTCGCCATATCCTGATTGTGTAAGAAAAGGCGCACGAACTAATATTCTTTTTTTGCTCATACTGTCACCTCTTTGAAATCCCAATTAACATAATTTTTACGGTTTGACCAAGATCCATTCTTTTCCATAATCTCATCAATTACTTTAATCCATCTTTCATTATATTTTTCAAAATCATAATTATTTTTAACATGTTGGCTTCCTTTTTTACCAAGTTCGGCGCGCTCTTCGGGAGACATATTATAAATTTGTAACATTGCATCAACAACTTGCTTACCAGATAGTCTATCTTCATAGATCCATGGAATGGTTTGAGAACCAATAATGGCTTTAGAAGCAGGCTCTAGACCCACACCAAACCAATTTTCGCCATCGGTGACTTGTTCTTGAAGACCACCGGTCATATTAACAATAATCGGAGTTTCACAAGATAACGATTCTAGAGTAGATAAGCCGAAACCCTCAGCATCTGAAATATTAATCGTACAATCAGCAGCATTGTATAATAATGATAAATGTTCAGGCGTTACTTTGGCTGCAGAAAACATTACTTCGCCGTTATTCAAACCCAAATCATTAATTATGGCTGCTAAATCTTGACCATGCTCATCATTGACATCAGTATGCATTAATAATGAAGCCTTATCTTTCCCCACTTTATCAAGAAAATCATTAAACCAATATATTAATGATCCACTTTGTTTTCTTCTAGCATTTCTATTATTCCAGAAAAATAACATCTTATTATTTTCCATATTTAATGTGTCTTTTTTAAAAGTAGCAATATCTAAATCTGGAATTTTTTTAAAAACTTTGTTATCAACAGCATGAGGTAGATAACAAGAATCTACATTTGGCGCCACAGTCTTTACAATATCGTGTGTAACCTTGGAGATACAAGCAACAAAATCGTTTGATGAATAATACTTTTCATTATATTTAGGATATGGATAATTATCCCAAACGTGATAATAAACCATAGGAAGTAAAGGTCTGATTTCATCCTCCATTTCCCAAAGCCATCCAAAAAATCTAGGATCAGTCATAAACCATAACATATCAGGACGCTCAGATCTAATAAAAGATCTGACCATATCATGGTTACCATAACCATCAATAGGATAAATAACAAAATCTTCACCCCATTCTTCTGTTTTAATAACGCTATAATCTTTATGTTTTATCGCACCACCAAAACAAACAAATTTAAATCTACCTGTTTTTAATAGTGCCTCAATAAAATATCTCGATTGTGTCCCAACACCTGATGGTGAAAAAGGATGGTCCGAGATCACAAATATCTTTTTCTTCACTTATACCTCTTATGTACAATATTCAGTTTTGAAAAATTCACAACGGCCGCATGACAAACGGTTCTTTATAAATCTTTCTTTCTTTATATTATAAAGAGCTTTATTAAGTAAGTTAAGGGCATTATCAGTTTTTTTCTTACCGCTGGTGACTCTAAAAATTTCTACTTCATTTTTCTTTGCTGTTCTCTTCAACAAAGCGAAGTGAGTTTCAATATCCGAGGGATCAATATTATGCTTTTTGGCATAAAAATGTTTATAAAGCGTCAGCTGGTACGTTATCATACGATCACTTTTTTTCTTAGAATCCCAGCCCCAAGAACAAGTTTTCCAATCTATAATATGATATTTACCATCTGGTGTTTTAACAACTAAATCAATAAAGCCTTTAAAATCATACTCTTCAGTCTCGATTGGTTCAAAAAGCTTTTCTTCAGCGGAGACAACTTCAAAATTTTTAAAACATTTCTTTAAAGCAGGGAGAGCTAATTTTGATAGTCGGCGTCCCTGATCAATCATTTCAAGCATGAGTTTTGAATTAACTTCAACTCCAAGCTCATCTAGCTTGTTTTTTTCATCACGAAAACATTCTAGAAAATATCTTTCTACATCGAAAGAAGAAGTATCAGTTACTAATTTTTCGCATGTGCTATGTAAAGCTGTTCCGAAAATAGTATATGTATTTCCTTTGAACTCTTTAACACCATCAACATACATTATTTTATGTTTATAGGAACATTCAGCCCAATTTTTAAGTGCAGAATATGAAATATGTGACATTTTTTACTCTTTTTGTTGTCTTTAATAATTTAGATACATTTTTCTTCTTGTCTAGAGGTCAAATAAAAAATTATTAATTTTCATATTCTTCTCCTGCGAAATGTAATTTATCTATTTTATCAAAAACCTTTGGGCATACTCTAGCTACGTAACTGTTATCTCCTAAATAATATTCTTCAAAAGAATTAGCAAAATATTCACGTAGTGATGTAGCGCCGTATGGACTACAAAATATACCTTCGGTATGGGGCCTTAAAGCATCATAAGTTATTTCTTTGTATAAAAAATAATCAAAGTCCGGATCATAATCTGTATTCATAAAATCATAGTCTTCAATATTAATATCATGTGCTCTCAAAGATTTTTCCATAGCCAAGCGTTTAATTAAAAATTCACGTTCTACTTTTCCATCTTTATAAATAAAATCTTCAAAAGAATCTTCTACGGCGTGGGCCATTTCATGTACTAAATCATCTAATAAATCTACTGTATCATCTTGTTCGAGGCTACTAATGTAAAGCGTATTTTTCTCATCATCATATAACGCTGATACATCTCTCGTACTTAAAAAACTAAAATCTCCGACTTGAATAGAATCAATATCAGAAATAATAGCTCTGGGTATCAAGTTTTCTACTTTTTTTAAAACAGATCTTACATCAACTACAGGTTCAAGATCATGATGTATATCAACAGGTATTTTATTAAAAAACAAAAAATGATTTTGATGATTTTGACCTTCGACTATGTGATGAAATAATTTATTCATTTTCTTCCTGTTCAAGATTTTGTGTTTGTTACATATCAGTTAATGCTTGTTCATAGCCTCTAAAAAAGTTTTCTTCAGCTATAGCCAATACAATTTCTGGAAATTCATCTGCCAAAACGTGAATAACCATCTCTGCAGTAACTTGATTATCTTCAGGAATTAATTTATTACCAGTATATTCAATAATTAATCCTTTAAGTTCAGAACTTACATCCACATTCATTTGTTGTTCGAGTACTGGATTTTCATACTCATTTGCTTTTTTTGTTTTCATATTTTATCCTTTTAAAGTATTTTTGCTGCCAGTGTCGCGACTTTTGATCTTTCACCTTTTAAAAGTGTCATATGACCGGAAAGATCATAATTTTTGAATTTTTCGACTGCATGAGTCAATCCATTTGATTTTGCATCCAAATACATATTATCAATTTGTTCAATATCTCCAGTTAATATAATCTTAGTATTTTCACCAACTCGTGTTATTATAGTTTTTAATTCATGGCTTGTTAAGTTTTGTGCTTCATCAATTATAATAAATGCATTAGATATTGATCTACCTCTAATATATGTCAGTGCTTCAAGCTCAATTTTATTTTCAAAAAATATCTCAGCATCTCGTTTTTTGCCATTTAAAAGAAAATCTAAATTATCCTGAATTGGCATAAGCCATGGTTTCATTTTTTCTTCCATGGTACCAGGCAAATATCCTATATCCTTACCTAAAGGTTGAATGGGACGAGAAACAACTAATTTTTTGTATGTTTCTTTCTCTAAAACATTTTCTAAGCCGGCTGCTATAGCTAACAACGTTTTGCCACAGCCGGCCTGACCAATAAGTGTAACAACTTTAACATTGTCATCCAACAAAAGATCTAATGCAAATACTTGCTCTTTGTTCCTGGGTATCAACCCCCAAATACCTTTCTTATATTCACTAATTTTCGAAAGTGGTTTTTTATGATCATTAAATCTTGCTAGCGCCGTTTTCTTATCATTAGAATTTGATACTAACATAACATATTGGTTAGGGTAAAGTTTTATTTCTTCCCTCTCTAAATATATTTCTTCAGAATTATAAAACCGGTTAATCGTTTGATCATCAACTAAATGTTTAGTAAGTCCAGTATATAATTCACTAGTTTTTTGAATCACCCTAGCTGGTAGATAATCTTGAGTTGGTATTTGTAAAGCATCACATTTAACACGCATATTAATATCGCGAGTTACTACGATTACTTTTCTTTTGGGATTTTTTTTATATTCTGTAATCGCAGTTGTGATAATTTCGTTATCAGCACTTTGTAAATCGCAGCCGACAGGAAGATCTTCAACATCGTACCCCCTTACAGACAGAAGGCCCATCCCTTTACCCAAGCGTACGCCTTTATATAAACTTCCTTTTGCTCTCAAATTATCTAAAATTCGAATTGTGGCTCTAGCATTCAACCCAACGCCATCTTGTCGTTTTTTATGTTTATCAATTTCATCAAGCACTTTTAACGGAACAATAATATCATTATTTTTAAATTCATAGACTGAATTAGCGTTCGTTAAAAATATATTGGTGTCAAAAATGTAAGTTCTTTTCATCTATCCCTCTTAAAACTACTAGTTATAAAAGATGACAAAACGTATTATTAAGATTTTATCTCTTTGTATCGTGTTATTATTAACTAGTTGTGTACACACACATGATACAACTATTAGCAAAATTGTATCAGCTAAAAAGTCATTTTTAAAAGTAGAAATTTGGGCAGGTATTTGCCCAGAAGATAATTGTACAGAGCCTGAACTTAGTGCTGTTGGCTCAGGTTCCGTTATTATTAGCAACAATAAAAAATATGTTTTAACCGCTGCTCATGTTTGTGAACCAAATTTTAATCAGTTAGAAGTTTTGTTTAATAAAGTTATTGTTGAATTATGGGTTATCGATCGTGATGATCAACGTCACAAAGCCAAAGTAGTTAAATCTAATCATAGACTAGATGTATGCGCCTTGGATATTGGAAGAACACATCTTCCAGCTTTACGTTTAGCAAATACAAAACCAAGCTATGGTGAAAAAGTATATAATATTACTTCACCCCTTGGTATTTCATCAGGAAATATGGTTCCGTTATTAGAAGGCCGTTATTCTGGAGAAACTGAAGATTGGGCTTATTACGCCCTTCCGGCAACTCAAGGATCGTCAGGCTCACCAATACTCAACTCAAGAGGAGAGGTAATTGGTGTTGTTTTAGCTGTTCATCGTTTATTCCATCATGTAACAATTTCTGTTCGTTTTCCGGATTTATGGAATTTCTTTGTTTCGATATAAAATCATACATAACAATTCCAGAACTAGTTCCAACGTTTAAACTTCGAACGGAGCCATATTGAGGAATCTCTACTGCGCAATCAGCTATATTTAGAGTACCTTCCGTTAAACCCATACCTTCTTCCCCAAAAACCATCAGGGGAGGCTTTTCCAGGCTAGACCAGTCAAACTCATCTAACTTGCGTGTATTGGGTATATTGTTATCGATTGCGACGATTGTATAGTCTTTCTTGAGATCTACCAGTAAGTCACGAGATACACCAAGATAAGAAAGATCAACATAATGATGAGTACCAACCGTTCCGCGTCTATCAAAGCGTTTTTTACCCAAGTAATAAACTTTTTTAGCATTGAACGCGTTTGCGTTACGAATGAGCGTACTGATGTTGAAATCACCTTGCCAATGTTCCATACAAACTGCGAAGGGATTTGCGGTTCTCTGCAAATCTCTCTTAATGGATTCAGTAGACCAACTTTTATATCTGTCAATAACATTACGAGTCCATAAATTCCAGCGATCAGACATCACTGTCTCCAATAGTAATTATATCAAAATTTTCTAAATTATCAAACATATTTTGTTGCTTGTCTCGAATAGCCAAAATAGCTTCTTCTAACGAAGAATATTGGCCACAGAAAATATTTGGATACGATATTGCATTATAGTTCGTGGATAATCTATCTGATACTGTCATTTTAAGAGTCTTGTCTTCTTTATATTTTTTCCAGCTAATATCATGTTTTTCTTTTATTTCAGTATGGATAAAACCAAGACAGCTACCATTCTTCCAAATATATTTCTTGGATGGTTTATATATATCTTTTACTATTCTATAATTCATAATTTCCTCATATATTGGTACCCCCTGTAGGGATCGAACCTACGACCTGCGGATTAAGAGTCCGATGCTCTACCAACTGAGCTAAGAGGGCATGTTTAAGTTGTTTTTATTCCCAGAAAAATACACTTCTTGTAATTCCTGTAAAAGTTGTGGTCTTTCCAGGCGTCCTAAAATATAGGCACGCATATCGCCACCATCATCAAACTTAAGTGTTTTCTCTTGATCGTAGAGTGCGTGCACTCCAAGTTTTTCTAGTACATCAACTTTGTTGAGAACAAGATGAGTAACACCATTAACATTAATTGATTTTATTAATCTATCAATATCTAACCAATTACATTGTCGATTGCGACCGGTTGTTGATCCATATTCTTCACCGACTTCTCTAACTTTAGTAAAAATTTCATCATTTGGTTCAAAGCTTTTTGTACCCACATACGTATCATATACTTTTCCAACACCCCAGATATTTCTAACTGCGTGAGCCGGAATGCTATTAAGGAGGGCGCTAGAAGAGGTACAATGGCTGGAAGTGACATATGGATAGTCGCCCCAATCAATATCTAATTCAAATCCTTGAGCACCTTCACATAGAATCTTAGCATCGTTTTCATTGTTAAAAAATTCCTCGTAAAGATCAATTAAAAACGGTTGCAACTCAAAGGCATCTTTTGCTTGAAGGCCTGTACGATTATATTTGTTTCGATATGCTGGACCATTTCCTCTTTTTGTAGTACCAATTTTTTGATCCTCTCCGTCTTCTTCTAGGTGGTCTCTTGTAATTATATGACAGTTATGAGCAATTTTAATTAATGAAGTATCAATTCCAGCTGCACTTAATTCGTGTAATTCCTCAAAAAAATGACTGACATTTAATACACAGCCATTTCCAATAATACTTTTAATTCCATAAAATACACCGGCTGGTATATAATGTGTTACAAACTTCTTTCCATTATGATAAATGGTATGGCCAGCATTGCCGCCGCCATTAAATCTCAATACATGCGTATAATCACCCTCAGAACAGAGGTGATGGGTTACTTTTCCTTTTGCTTCATCTCCATGTTGAAGCCCAACAACAATATCTGCAATCATTTTTTTTCCTTTTGTACGTGGTCGGCCCGCCGGGACTTGAACCCGGGACTCCCACTTTATAAGAATGGTGCTCTAACCTCTGAGCTACGGGCCATTAATTATATAATAATAATAGACTCATAATTCTTAAGGTAAACAAAAAATCTCCCAATGATATTGACCATTGGGAGATTATAAATTAGCTAGTTAAACAACGTTTTTCTTAGCTAGTACCCAGCCGACAACTACGCCGACAACACCGCATAGTGCGGGAACCAATAAGCTTTCCATAGAAAACCTCCTTTTTTAATCCAACAAAAGTTGGAGTTGATTATTTGAATCCTCATTTAATTTGCTTTCTTCATCCAGCTCTTGGTACTGAAGACTGGCAAGATGAGGATATTTCTCAAATACTTGCGGTAGAGTCAAACATTCTTCCATTTGAATTTTTCTTATTTCTTTTGCGACTTTTCCCACTTTTCTTTTTTTCCTTCTTTGTTTCGAAATCAGGATGTAATCTTGTTTTAACAACAAATTTATTTTTTGAAGGCAAAAATCTTACTTTTATTTGCATACCTTCATGATCGTGATTAGATTCCCATATTCTTTTAAGTTTATTTCTAACTGAATCAGCTTCTTCAAACGTCATATGATATGACTCATTATTCCATGGCTTACTATTTTCTTTCATATTTTTCCGGTGGCGGTAGAGGACTGCATAAGTATAATTATACACTCATTAAATTATATGTTAACTTTTTTCTTCTTCAAACCATACATTCACGTTAGCCGCCAAAGTACGACGTTCGCCTGGGCCACGGAATGGATATACTCCATGTTCCAACCATTTAGGAAATAACCACAAGTCTCCTACTGTTGGTTCAACATAAAAACTTCGTTGATTTATAAAATTATATTGATCATAAGTGCCCGATTGACCGAACAAAAAATATGTACGGCCGTCGTTCATACCTTGGGCACCATCGTATTGTTTGTTATTCTCGTGTTACGCCGCGGCGTTTTGCCAACAGGCGGTCACGCTTAAACATCTCCATTGCATGTTCAGAATCGAGATCAGCAAGTCTTAGATTAAGAGGGTCAGATAATAACCAATTAGCCCAATCAAGCGTTTCAAGAGAGGGCTCACGATTTTGGATTATAAATCTTATTTCTTCAAGCCTATCATCCTCTTGCCGGCGATGGTTCGCCTGGGATAACAAAATGTTACGCTGGTTGTTCCACTTCTGTTCTGCTACCTCTTTTTCTCTTTGAATACGTTGGTGGCGAAGGCGTTCATTTTCCTGCTGTTCTAGAAGAAGTCTTTTGCGATAGGCTTTCTCTTCTTGCTCACGAGCTTCGGCTTCCATTTTGGCAACTCGTTTTGCTTCTTTCTCGGCTTCCAGTTCAGCCTCGCGGCGCTTTTTTGCTTCCAATTGTCTTTGTCGACGCTTAACATATTCTATCATTTATATTCCTTAATATCAAATTTTTCAAATAGTTTCTGCATAATATTAAATGATTGGTGGAGGTGCCGGGAGTCGAACCCGGGTCCTAAATATTTCTAATACAACGTCATTCACAAGGTTAGTCAGTTTATGAACTCTGACAAACTCGCACCGCGCACCACCAAGTTTGTCCCATGGGCCTTACTTGGAAAAACCCTCTTACATCTACTTTCCGAAGAAAACCATCGATGAACAGTCTTTGGTTAATAAGGCTCTCGTCATTCCCCATGATTACGCCGCTAGGGCGTAATCAAACTCAACGTTATCGTTGGCGTTTAAAATTTGAGTGTTTTATGCTGTGCCTTCACTCATCACAGCCTTGCACGCTATATTTTCAATACTCAGTCGATACCAGTTCACCCCCGTATTCTTTATTCTGGTGCTATAGAGCGCTCTTTATCAGCACTCCAGGCGTCTCCTGAAATTTCGCCAGGAGATTCAGTCCCTGTACCAGATACTTGACGAATTTGTGCAATAATATTAAGAAGTTCTTGTTTATCTCCTTCTCCTATCTGCATCATCGTCTTAGTAAGAAGAACTTCCATTTTATCCAAGCCGGTTTGTACATCTGTAACTACAGTACCCTGGGTTACCTCTTCTAGACTTGAATTTTTCATCTCTTCTAAAATTAATTTTTTAAGCATTTTTTTTGTTAGTTTCATGTTTATGAATCTCCTTTCATGAAATAATTAGTAACATCATATTTCTTTAGTAGTTTTTTCAAAGCCGATTTGTCTATCCCCAAGAAACTGGCCATCTCACCTTTTGTTCTTGCAGCAGAATAAACATATTTTAACACACCATCCTTTACTATATTAGGAATAGAATTCCAAATGTCAAGACCATAAAGTTTATAATTAACAGTTTTTGCCGCTAACTCCAACCGAAGACCAATAATTTCTTCTAAAGTAAGGGTGCATAGCATGATTTCGAATTCTTCAGATATTTTACCTTTAGAGCGAAGTTTATTGGCAATACTGTAGTAGTCTTGATCTGGTTTTTTAAACCGACTTCTTTTTTTCTCCCACATTTATTTACCGCGGTCTTATAGGGGTGTCCCCGGCGGCCCTCCATGCAGCGCCGATCGGCGAAACGCCGCGGCCATGTTGTGGGTTAACAAGATCCATCATATCTCCTATCCCTTCGCCTTCAGCGCCGAAGCCTTGGGAAAGTTCGAACTGCGTATTCCAGTCCCATCCTAATGCATTCATCAGCTTGTCGCCCCTGTCGACCATCTTCTGGGCCTCGGCCGTCTTGCCGTTCCTGGCTAAGGTATATGCCTGCTGTCCGCCGTCGAAGAGGTCATAAAGTGAATCCATATTACTTGCCGGGGTGGAAGCTTTGCCAAGATCAACAAGGGGCTCAAAAAAGTTTTTCATCTCCTTTCCCACGCCCATCATGTAATTCATATCGTGGATACCTAGATCAGCTCTCCCCCGCTGGCCGGCCCCGCTGTCGGCGAGTATTTCGACGTATTTACCAGTCCATTCTAGCGACTGGTTAACTAACTCGTGACCTTTGCCGTTATAATTCGCGGCCATCATCTTTACATCAGCGAAAACTTCCGTAGAAATAACATCTGGATCTAGATGCAAGGCCTGACTATAGCTAGCATCTAGGGTCTTCTCAAGACTATCCATATATGACAACGCACCAGTGACAACCTCTTGTTCTTCGCCTGTGCCGGCAGCCACCATCTTTATTGCTCCCTTGATAAGGTTTATAGTACCAGAAGTAGCTGCTTTTCCAGCCTTAGCTGCCATTTCACAATAAGCTGCAGATTCATTCAATTTTTTCGATTCAGAGGCTAGGCCTGATGCAGCCCCTGCGGCACAACCTCCAAGAGCTGCAGTAATTATCATACCTGTCGTTGCGCCGAGCGCGGCCATCATGACTTGAATTGCTATAGTAACCAAGTATGCTACTATTAAAGTCTTGACAATGCTACATACCACTCTTAAAAATTTACTTTTTTGACAAAACTTATTTACCTTTTCTACTATTTTTTCTGCTGTTGCAACGAGTTTTTTAACCCATTCTATATTATATTTTTCACCTAAAGTTTTTAAACCTGACCACAACTTCATAAATAAAGCTTTCATTCCTTCCCAAATTTTATCTCTAAACCATTTTATGACTTTAAATGGAGCAGAGAGAACTTTCCAGGTCGCGCTGTCGGCGACGTTCTTTCCGAAAGCCTTAAGACCCTTTCCTAAAGCTGCAGCACCTTTTTGAAATCCTGTTCGACTTGCTGCAGCCATTTGAGCAATTTCTTTATCTTCTTCTGAGGGCTCTTCCTCTTCTTCCTCTTCTTCCTGTTCTAACAATAATTTTAAGCCGTGCTCTGCGAGGCTTTTTTCAAGTTTTTCAGTTATAAGCTTGAACTGACTATCATCTAGATCTTTTTCCTTTCTTTCTAGAATTTTGCCTTTTTTAGTTAATGATCCGCTTTTATATACCAAACCTTCGGATATCATGTGCTCATTTAAACTTCTAAATGCTTCGATATATGTTTCAAATCTGTAAGATTCATATAATGTTGAAGAGCACCAAATATTATGAAAATGATTCTTATTAATTAATCCAGATTTATATTGTTCCACAAGATCATCTAGAGCAACTTTTTTAATTTCTTTTGCTTCTTTAAGATAGAGTATGCATTTTTGATCAAAATTTTCATTGGCAATATAAGATCGCCAATTTTCCATTATGAGCTTCATATCGCTCAAAGTTCCATTTCCTCTTCCCCTTCGGGAACACCTATTTCTTCTTCTCCTCCAGCTTCAGCTTCATATTCATCAGTTGTTGGTTCTTCAACGCCGCCCATATCATTTTCAAATTTATCAAAATAAAGTTTCAAATTCGTAATTAAATAATCATAAAAAAGACCTTTATCTTCCGAACCATCTAACATGTCATATGCATCAATTATATTAGCACCAATTTTTTTGAATGTATCATAAGCAATGTTTCTACCAGTCTTATCTTGGCCTTCGATACCAAATGTATCTCTCTCATCTTCCGGTTCTTCTTCCACCGATGCTTCTGGATTAATATCAATAAATTTATCTTCTTCTGAGGCGAGATCAATTGTTACATCTTCTTCAGTAATCGGCAACATTTTTTCAGTATCTTCTGGGCCGCTAGAAATCTTTTCAGCTGCTTTTTGAGGAGCTAAAGCATCTTCTGTTGCTTGAATAATGTGTGCGCGATAAGACTCTCTTTGTTCTCCGCCAGACGTTAATTTTCGAAAATCAGTTTCAATAACAGGAATAATTTTTTTGAGTAAATCTTCTAAAACATTAATTCCGGTAGAACTATGAGGTGCTGGATCATTATCTGCTGTAGGGGTGGCTTCTAATATTAATTTACGTATAGCTTTACGAAGTTTTTGTTCTTCTTTCAGAAGACTAGCTTTTCTTTTGGTTTCTCTTACTCTTATTGCTTTTCGAATTAATCTTCGAAGTTTAAACTCTTGTAATATTTCTTCACGGCTGACCATTTCCTTCACCTCTTCACGTTTATCGTGTTTTTCTTCTCCACTAACTAGTTTTTTCCATGGACTTTTTCCACTTCCACCTTCGACAGCGCCGGCTCCGCCTGCAGAATATTCTTCTAGTTCTTCTTTTTCTTCAATGTTATGTTCGTCTTTTATACCCTGCACACAGCTTTCATATTTAGCTTTATCTTCTCTGCCAACTTTATCAGTACATATAGCCCAAGGATTCGGCTTATCATTTTCCTGTATTATCTCATCAACCAATGAATATACCGAATCCAGAGCTAAAAAATTTTCTTGCAACTGCCCCAATAAAATATTTTTTACTTCTTCAAAATGCCTATCATCGGGCAAAAATGATCTAAACTTTTCCCAATTTTTCTCTTTTAAAGCTTTACGCATTCTGGTAGCACTTAACGGCTTGCCTTCATCGTCAGCTAAAGCTTCTGCAGGTTCATAATAACCTACTTTTATATTATTTTTAAGTAAGCCAGGTCTAGTCTCAAAATAATTTACAAAGTCTCTGATTCTCTTTGAATCTGGAACTCCCTTTTCATCTACTTTTGCACTAGAACCTAACGCAAAGATCATTTCTGGGTATATTTCACTAAACTCTGGATCTTCTATTATTTTATAGGCTGTTTCCATCGGACCTTTTTCCTCTGGTCGCGATGTTAAAAATTCTACTTTTTCACTAAAACCACCGTATATACCAAAAATCTTTTTGCTCTGATCTAAAGTAACTTGTTCTGCTCTAGGTGCATTTTCTGGTCGAGGTTTTGGTCCAGTTATAACAAATACTTTATAAACATCTGTTTGATCTTCATAATGTTTAATCATTTTATAATGTCCAGCAGTAGGTGGTTTAAAACCACCAGGAACCAAAATAACATAATTCTCGCCAACATCACTAGGTATAAAAGTTTCTTCTTCTTCTTCTTCTTCTTCTTCTTCTTCAGGCTCCTCTTGATAACCAATATTTTCTGTCATTTGATGTACTGACGTCATTCCCTCATCGATAAATTCACCGGTGATTTTATACATTACACCGCCACAAATATTATCGTCCTGTATTACTAGACCTTCTTCATCTGCAGCTTCTCCAAATTTAGTTTCCAAAGCTAATAAAATTTCATTGCCCATTACTTTCATTGCTTGCCAGAAAAAAGCTCCATCGACGCCTAAAGAAGCTTCATCTTCATTTGGAAATATATCAAAAAGAGGCATGCCACCAAGAACAGATTGATAAATTGTTTTGGCGGTTGGATCTTGCATGTTACTTATATTTTTTCCCTGATCTGCAAAATGTTGTACTAATTTATCTGATATAGCAACTTTTTTTCCTTTAGGGTTGATGGCGCTTGCTAACCATTCTCTTAATGTATTCTCTTTAGAGAGACCAATACCGGCATCTTCTGGATCGTCTGGAGCCTGGTATTCTTGTTTGTATACAACCGTATATCTTTTGTTTAAATGGCTATCTAAATCGATTTTAGCGCCCGGTTTAAGTTTAGCTCCTACTCTCGATTCTATTAAAAATCCATGGAGCTTTTTGGCGTGAGGCGCTACCTTATCTCTTAACGCGTCTATAAGAGCTTGGTCGGTTGATACTTCCAAAAAACTTCTTCTTTTAGGGGTTGCCTGTACAAACTCTCTAACACCATGTAAAGCAACAAAATCATCTTTATATTGTTTAACATTACCAATCTCTTTAGAAACAAATTCAGTATTAAAATAATATCCCAAAGGACCGGTTCTTCTGGTCATTCCAATTTGTTCTAACTCTGGAAGGATGTCTGGTAAGGCACTGTTGAATATATCTAATAATATTTCTGTTGCCAAAGCCATTCCATGAGCTTCGCCAGTTTCTTCATTCGGTTTCCATCTGGTGCGGGCTGTTTCAGCTGTTACACCTTCTAAATCTAAAGCACCAGTTGCTCCAGCAGAAGAGCCTCTGTCGACAACAAATTCATATCCAGTTGGAGTAGTTTCGTTAGTTCGAAGCCTAAAACTGGTATTGATTCCATCGATTTTAACGGATCCTTCGTTACCAGCCGTAAGCCAATCAACTGTATTTTTTAAAAAATCTATTAAATCATTTCCCGTTTTGATTTCTGGACAATCAAAGGGATGATTCATATGTCCGCCGGCTGCTCCACCCATAATAATACCTCTTAACTTATAAATAGTCTTTTATACATAGGATTAAATATTTTATTTTCTTTTATCAGGGGTTACATCAACTGTGTAAGCAGCTGCACGATTTCTCAAAGATGGCGGTCCTTTAATATTAGAACTATAAGGTAACTGACGAACATTTCTTGGATATTCATGAGAAGTTTTGTTATGAGTATTAGATGTGTACGACATCGGCCCTGATTCTAAGGTATTAGGGTTAGATGGTAAAATATTTTTTATGTTATCTGTTTCTGGAGGTAGGCCAAACTGATATATTGGTTCAAAACATCCCAATACACAACTTTGTTCGGATCCGGTCAGTTCAAATGATCTGGAATGATTAAGTAAGTCTGTACTGCTTAAACCTGGATGTGCAGCGGTGGTACCGCCGCCTGTTGAGCCGGTTAATGTATAAGATCCACCTACATTGACTTCAAATAACCACCCGATACCACTTGGATTTTCGCCAGAAAATGATGAAGTACCCAAAATCATATTTGTTTTCATATGGCTTACATCACCCCACATTTTTCCTGGATATGGTATTACTGGTAACGGGATCGACGGCGGTAAAGTATTTGGATATGTTGATCCATTGGTTGAATATCCAGAAAAATATTTTAAATTAGCTTCGGATTCAGCATAACTCTTATGTGCTTGAGCTTTATTGGCCATAATACCATCAACACTATGAGACACCGGTGTTTTATGGTTTGTCACGGCAATACTAAAATTATTAGGAGGCACAAAGCTTGTTCCCTGCTCATATATATAATAATTATAAAGATGGCTACTATTATGGTTTATAACATTAGGATTATAAATATTATTGCAGCTCGCCGTAAAATAGCGCAAACTTTTATATAAATCTAAGCCTCCGCCTTTAATTGTTGAACTTCCGGCGACGGTTGAGCTTGAAATAGCATTGTCATAAATTAAGTTATTATAAAATAAACCATGGTGTCCGACGCCGACAGTTTCTAGCATCCAAGTGCCAGTACATTGTGTAATTGTATTATTACGAAAAACCATGGCCATGGCCAAGCTTGACATCTTCACCATTGAAGGTTCTTGATTATTAATTTCTACAGAAGAAGTCGCTCCACAACGAAACCATAGACATGAATCAATACTAGCAGTCATTGTTGATGTTGTGCCGTGTGCGCATGAAGTATCTGTCGTTCTATTAAAGAAAAAAGCACCCTCGTCGTCTTTCGGACTTAAATTCCAAAAAACACATCTTCTTAAATTAACCACACCATATGAATAAAGCCCAACGGTTGGTGCTCCGGCGACCATTGAAGGGAATTCATCTGGGCCGGCCTCGCCATCAATTGCCTTAATATTTCCTCTATAAATAACTCCAGTTACATTAAGAATATAGTCAGCATAATCTGCAACAGTAGCGTAACCATGGTAATGAGCGTATGTAGGAGTTCCAGAGGAAGCTTTATTCGGCGGTTTTATTATGAGATCTAGATCAGCTTGAATATTTGTTTGATCGCCAGTTCGTAAAGTAGCCGGTACGCCACTAGTTTCAGGACTTTGAATAGTTACTACACCGTCGCCATAAGTTTTAATTGTTACTCTATGTGATGCAGGAGTAACACTTCCTCCTCCTTGAAACATAAAATCACATCGTTCGTAATAGTTCCCAGACATGATATAAACAATATCATCAACGCCATCTGTCAATAAAGTTATTGCTTTATTAATTGTCTTTACAGGCGCGCCGATGGAAGTGCCGGCATTAGTATCAGCACCACTTCCCGTACTTACGTAAAAAGTTCCCATTTTTTACCTCTTACTTAGTCCAGCGTTTAACTAGCCTATCAACTAAGAGGTGATTCTTAACTTTATTCATATTTTCAGCAATAGGACGGTGTGGGGTGTTCATTACTGCTTTAAGTTGGGCATATTCTTCATGTTCTATACCTTTGTGGGCTTCTTCACATGTTTCTCCTGGATGTTCGTGAGCTTCATCAAGATTTTCATTTTTATCTTCTTTTTCAGCCCAATCAGGCACTCCATCGCCATCTTTATCGGGTTTTTTTTCTTTTTTTTCATAAAGAGCTTCTAAAGCGCCTCTTACCGTTTTTCTAAGTGCATTCTCATTCATTTTATTGTCTCCCTTAATAAATAGGTCTTCAAAATCTCTAACTAAAAAACCATTTCCTAATAAATATGCTTCTGCTTCCATTTTTCTCATATGAGGATCATTTTGTGCATATCCAGGTTCTACATGCGTCTTTTGATCAAACTCGCCTCTACAATTTTGAGTATGATGTACTAATTCATGAGATAATGATCTCAATATATCTTTTACGTGTCTTCCATCAATAAAAAGAGTAATTTCCATATTTTTTGGATCATAATAAGCCGTTTTCCCAAAAGGATCTTTTGCATTTTCTGGGTCTGATATTAAATTTACTTTAATCGGTTTATCGTAACCTAAACGATTTTGGGCATATGGAAAGAACTTATTAAAAACTTCTTCCGTTTGTGACATATCATTCTGTGATTTGTTAACAATTACAAACATTACAACAGTTTTTGTTTCTTAATATGTTCAATTAGCGGAGGCATGATAGTTTTGATTGCTATATCAAAAGACTCTTTCATAAGTTTATCAATAACTGATGTTTCATATCCTCGTCGTCTTAATTGTCGACGAAGCATCTTTCGAATCTTTTTAATCATTTGTGATTGTTTGACAGGATCGTCACCAAACTTTTCCATAAATTCTGGATCTTTCTCACCTTGGCGAGCAGCATATTTATATATAATCTTGCCAATCATACCAAATTTGGCTCCCTTCTTCTCTGCTTCTCTTGTAGCTTTGATTTTATCTTCTTTGGAGGTAACTTTTTCACCTTTTACTCTTCCCATATTGCGTAAAAGGTTATCTTTGCGCGCATCTACTGTTCTAATCGCACGCTCAACCTTTGATTTTTCTCCAGGCGATGTTGCAGCTGCTAATTTATCTTTTAACATTGCAAGTCTATCGTTTGCTCTCTTTAATTTTTGATGATACGGCTTAGTACCACCTTCTTTTTCAGCCTGGGCGCCAACACTCTCCCATTTTTCGTCAATTAAATCTTCTAACGTTAAAGCTTTGTTTTCTTGCATAATTAATGCATAAATATCGACAATTTTACGTTCAGCAATTTCTATAGGAAGTCGTTCTTTCCTACCTTTGGCTTTAAGAGAAGCTCCAATGTTTTTAGCTAATTTATTAGCAGATTTAGCAGAAAGTCCTAATTTTTTCTGAATATATGAGTTTAAGGGTGTTTCAGCTGCGGATTTTTCACCGGGCTTTGTTGCTGTTTGACGTTTTGTGATAGAAAGAGGGGTTTCTTTTGGTACTTTTGCTCCCTCTTTCTCGTCGGGGGCGGGAGTTACATCTGTACCTCCACTTTGATCATCTTTATCTAATTCTTTTGGGTCAGTACTCTTGGGAGGCTTTCCGTCTCCACCGCCTCGGGCGTCCTCATCAGCAATACTCCTAAGTGTATGAACAAACATATCTTCAATATCCATTTTGCGATGTAATTGATCTAAATCTGCGAAAACTCTTCTCATATGGGGAGTTGTTATGTTATATAACATAAGATCAGGTACTTCTCCAGGATGTCGTTGTACTTGTTGAGTAAAATTTCTGGCATTATTGGGATTATCCCAAGCACCAGTAGCATACATAAAATTCATAAATGTTTTCATCAAACTTGCTTTGTGCTGGCCAATTTTATTCACAACTCCAGCAGTTACTTGATCTGTGTTACGCGCATCAGTTGCATCAATTTTACCTAAACCACGAAGTTTGTCAAACATGCCCCCTAAACCGGTTCTTTGTGCTGGAGGGGCGGGTTTTGTATCTTGCGGCTCCCAAGCGCTGGGATCTTCGCCGCCTGCCTCTGGTGGCAACGGTGGGGGGCCTCCTGGGATGATATCTTTTGGATCTACATCTTGTACATCGCCAAATCCCCCTGCAGCGGTGTCAGCTTCGACTTCTTCTTCCTCAGCTTCCGAAAGAATAGAGAATTTGCTCATTTCTTCATCAATAAGCTTTTGATGTTCTTCTTTTACAGAAAATTCACCTTCTTTCATCATAAAATCGAAAAATTCTGATAGTACTATGGTTTCTACTTGCTTTTTATTCATTTTTGGTCTTCTCCTCAAGATCCGCCGAACCCTGCAGGTGCTGATAATGTTCTCTTATAAGTAGGTTTCTTGCTATAAGGCGGCTTATTTTTTTGATTTCCGAGGCCTACAAGGCGTTTTTTCATGCGAAAATGACGTCTTTTTACCGATTTTTGGAAGTTTTCAAGCTGAATTAGCTCTTTTAAAGGCATATTTTCGTCTATTTTAGCACTTTTTCTTACAAAAATCCTTAATTTCTTAACAAAATTACCATTTAGAGACATTTTTTTGTCATATGAGAGGTTTATAACGTCTCTAAGTATCCCCAAATAGCCTGTTTTGCGTAAAAGCTTGAATGAAAGGTTCTCATTTGAGAATTCACCGCCCATTTCCAGCCCACTTTGTCTAAATTTCTTAATTTTTTCTCTTATTTTAGTCGAATATTCGTGTGCAGCGACGTAATTTTCGTCATTTAGCATGTCTTCTGCTCTTTCTATCTGGTCAATTAGCGATATTGCCTTCTTTATAACAGCATTTTCGTCAATATTGACGCTTTTTTTCTCTGGTTTAGCCAACCAGTCGTTGTTTATTAAAGAAAAAACACCTGTTGAGTAGTGAGATTCGCTTAAATCCTGGACATATACCTCTACTTCATGCCCTTTTATCTTGATTTGATGTACTTTATTCCATATTGAAGACCTAGCATTAAAGAATTCTTTAACTAAATCGGTATTTTCATCGATTTTTC
>Ga0098033_1000208_pt1 | contig 29847 bp, 46 predicted proteins | sample 1_EtaG_FD_75049 | JGI IMG/M metagenome (GOLD analysis project Ga0098033, IMG submission 75049) | Marine viral communities from the Subarctic Pacific Ocean - 1_ETSP_OMZ_AT15124 metaG | ecosystem: Environmental > Aquatic > Marine > Oceanic | place: Pacific Ocean | collected 2015-01-07
CTGTCGAAGGTTATACTGAATCAATTATAGTTTTGATTGTTAGACCTACATTTACTTCTTCATGGATAAGAGAATAAGAATGAAAATTAGAAAAATAGTTGAAATACTTGTTTCATTTGTCAAAAAAAAGTAGTATATTCTAGTTATGAATAAAATTGTTATATTTGATTTAGACGGAACTCTTGCAACCATAGATGATCGTATGCGATTGGCTACTGGTGGTAAGACTACAGAAGGTGATTACAATAAAATAAATTGGGATGTATTACATGATCCCGCTAATATTGAACTTGATGTACCAAATGTACCTATAGTTGAAACTTGTAGATTGTTTTTTCAAGAAGAGTATACCATTTATATTTTTTCTGGTAGGTCTGATAGAACAGAAGAAGCTACTAAGAAATGGTTATTTGTAAATGAAATACCATACGACAAGTTGGTTATGAGACCACATACAAAAAGGGAGATGTATACTCCGGATGAAATATTAAAAAAGAGAATGTTAGATGAACACATCACCGATAAAAAAGATGTTTTATGTGTATATGATGATAGACAGAAAGTAGTAGATATGTGGAGAAGAGAAGGTCTGGTTTGTTGTCAAGTTGCACCTGGTAATTTTTAGGAGAAGTTATGAATACGTTTACCAATCTCAATAAAGCATTTTATCGGGTAGTTTCTGACGTGTATGAATACGGTTTAAATGTTGAAGCTCGTGGAACTAAACAAAAAGAAATATGTTTTTATGGGGTGACATTAGAAGATCCTACAGATTTATTGATATCGTATCCAAGTCGTAAGTTTAATCCAACGTATGCGGTTACAGAATGGCTGTGGTATTTGTCTAGAAATAGAAGTACTGTTAATATCGGTAAAATGGCAAAGATATGGGATATGATTAAGGATGAGAATGAAGAGTGTGAATCAAATTATGGTGAATACTTATTTTCAACTGGTCAATGGGATTGGGTTGTAAAAGAATTAGTTGATGATGAGGATAGTCGTCGAGCAACTATTGCTGTGAATCAACCTTATCATAAAAAGGCTAATCCATTGGATATACCATGCACTCAATTTATTCAGTTTTTTATACGAGATAATGAATTGAATATGGGTGTTTGTATGCGATCTAATGATGTAATATTTGGTTTTTGTAATGATTTATTTACGTTTGCATTGTTTCATCAACTCATGTACAACGATTTAAAAAAGCATTACAGTGATTTAAAATTAGGCAAGTATACTCATAATGCTGGTAGTATGCACATATATGAACGTCATTATGAGATGGCTAAGAATATTATAGATGAGGGCGGAGAGCATTATTCGGCTAGTATGGAACAAATTAAGTTGCGTTCTGACATTACAAGTTCATATATATTATCAAGAGAGTTATACCTTCCACAAGAAGATTTAAGTAAAGAACAAATAGGACAATTAACCAAACATTATAGTGGTGAATTGTTTGAGGAGAGTTTAGACATTGACTAAGAAACAATGGTTGAAACGAAAGGTTTTTGTAGATGTTTACGGTAGACCACCAAATTTATCAGATGTTCCAATGACTACAATGACATTCGAAGATTCGTTGAAAAAACGAGGTGCCAAGAAAAGAGATATTGATGAGCTTTGGAATATTGAAAAAAATACTAAAGAGGTTATAAATGGCTAAGAAAAAATCAATCTTACAACAAGCAGATGATATTGTAAACAATAGATCTGAAGAAAAAGAACGAATGTATGGTCCATTTGCAGAAGGAATGCGTAGAGCAGCAATGATTGCTACTGGTATGACAGGTAAGGAGTTTACCGGTTCTGATATTTATGCGGCAATGATTGCGCTTAAGCTCAGTCGTCATTCGTATTCGTACAGAGAAGATAATCTTTTGGATGCGTGTGCATATATAGGAGCATTGGTTAATTACGTAGAGGAATTCGGTTACAAGGATTTGGAAAAAGATATTGAGTTGGGAGAAAAATCAGATGAAAGTAAGTAAAGTTAGAAAGGTTCGTACTCCTCAGCGAGCGAATAAGAATGATGCTGGTATAGATTTCTTTGTACCGGATGATTTTAACAATGGTAAAATTCACTATCTTGATCCTGGAGAAAGTATTTTGATACCGAGTGGTATACACGTTAATGTTCCTGATGATCATGCATTAATAGCATTCAATAAATCTGGAGTTGCTGTAAAAAAGACACTGTTAGCTGGAGCTGCAGTTGTAGATGAAGGTTATCAGGGAGAAATGCATATTCATATCATTAACGTGGGACTTACGGAACGTCCAATCACCCCAGGAGAAAAGATAATGCAATTCATTTTACTTCCAATGTTTTATGATATGGTAGAGGAAGTAGAGTTTGAAGACCTATATCTAGAAGATTCTACGAGGGGTTCTGGTGGATTTGGTTCTACAGGAGCATAAATGAAGTTAGCAAGAGTATGTTCAGAATTTGATAAGGGTCGATGGAAGATACACCTGTTTGGTTATGATGAAAACTTAAAGCAGGTTAAGAAGGTTGTAATATGGGATGATTATTTCTTTTACTCTAAGAAGCATATCTCAGATCTTGCAACGTATAATTTTAAAGTAGAAGAAGGAAGATCGTATCCTAGTCTGTACGGTGAAGATGTTTGTAAAGTATATTATCGATCTATAAAAAATAAACGAGCCCTATCTCGAGAAAAACCAGAAAGAATTTATGAGGAAGATATACTTCCAGAACAGCGTTACATTTTAGATAATAATTTGGAATGGTCAGACTATCGTAACGTAATGTATTTTGATATTGAAACTTGGTATGATGAGGACGATCCTAAGGGAAATATGCCTGATCAGGCTAGGTTACCTATCACGGCTATAGTTGGTTACTCTACATTTGATCAAGAGTATTTTGTATTTTCCTGGAATCCAGAAAAAACTAAAGATTTTGCAGATCCAAAAATGGTGAGAAGTAAAAATATCAACTACAGTTTTTTTGCTGATGAAGCAACTATGTTGTACTCGTTCATGGAATTTGTTAGAATATCTGGAGTAGATGTACTTACTGGTTGGTATTCTGGACAATATGATTTACCGTACATAATCAATAGAGCCAAAGCTTTAAATTTAGATGCTAGAAAGATATCTCCGATTGGTAAGTTAAAGATGTATAAGAAAGGAGATTATTGGAGAATATACTTGAATGGAGTTGATCACGTCGATATGCAAGATGCTCTTCAGGATATTGGTTATAATTTACCGAATTGGAAATTAGCAACGGCTGCCGAAGAGATACTTCAAGATCCTGATACTGAAAAATTAAAAACAGCTACGTGGAAAAATTGGTTAAGCGATTACAATGGGTTTTTGGAGTACGCAGTTAGAGATGTTGAAATATTGGTTGAAATTGAGAAACGAGTAAAGATATTTGAATTGTATTCATCACTTCAATCTACAGCCGGTCTTGTCAATATGAGTTTGGTTATGATGAAATCCGTGGTAGTTGATTCTTACATTTGTACAGCGTTTCATAACAAGATAGTATTCCCAACAAGAAGAACACAGCAGAAACAGAAATATATGGGAGCAATCGTACTAGATCCACAGGAACCAGGTGTACATGAAGATATGGCATTGTTAGATTATACTTCGCTATATCCCACAACAGTGATGGCTTTCAATATTTCTCCTGAAACATTTATTGCAAGTGAAGCTTCCTGTAAGGAAGTTGATTTGACTATAGACGAAATAATAGAATCGTTAGAAAAAGAAAATATTGACTACGTTGATACAGGTCATAATAGTGAATTGTTTGGTCAACGATATTTGTTTTACGGTCACAAGTATAAGTTGGGATTGGTGCCGTTTCTTCTTAAAAAACTGTACACGCAACGAGTTGAAATAAATAAGAAGTACAACGAGGATTCTACTTCTGAAGATGAAAAATTATCATTGTATGTGAAACAACGAGCAATTAAGTTGATATCGAACAGCTTCTATGGAGCATTGGGTTTTAATTATTTTAGATTGTACAAACCAGAGTGTGCTGATGCTATAACTTTTTGGGCAAGGGAAGCTTTGAAGTATGCAGTTGTTAAGTGGCATACAGAATTGAAACATCCAGTAGTTTATGGTGATACTGATTCTATTTTTGTTAAGCAGAATGGATCGACGTATAATGATATTACGAGTAAACTGTCTGATTTTAGTAGCATGTTGAAAGACGATTTTCTATCACAGTATATGAAAAGTGTAAACGATGAATATTCAATTATGAATTTGAAATTTGAAATGGATTTAGAATACATTTATTTTGGTAATGCAAAAAAGCGTTATTACGGAATAGAACGTGACACGGGAAAACACTATATTAAGGGTTTGAATATCATTAGGAAGGATGCTCCAAAATATGCTAAGAAAATCTTAGATGATTTAGCAGAAAGAGCAGTTAAACAAGAATTGACAGTAGATGAATTGATTGAGTTAAGAAAGGCATTACCCGATATACCGTATGAGGAAATAGGTATTACAAAATCATTTACAAAGCAGTTTTTTAAGTATCAGAAAACTAAACCACAACATTTAAAGGCTGCTGTGTGGGCGAACGATATACTTGGTACTAAGATAGATCACATGGATAAACCGTTATTGTTCTACATAACTTCAAAGTGTCAAGACGATATGAAACCTCGAGATAGAAATACTGCAATTTGTGTGAATGAAGAACAGCTAGATCTTATCGATTCTAGTGGTGATAAGTTTGTTATGGATTATGATACTTTTTTTCAAAAACAGATACTTGAACAAATAGAAGAATTCGATGAGATAGACTACGTTAAGGATGTAGTACAATTATATAAGGATTATAAGAAATCAGAGGAAGTAATGGCATGAATGGAATAAAAGATGCTACTAATAAGGTAACATATACCGAACAGGTAAAGAAGGCTAAAGAAATGGTAAACAAAAACGAACATGTGAAATACTTGGAAGAACAGTATCCACACATGACTGCGGAATTTAAGAATATTCAACGTGAACAATATGCATTGTTTTGTGAGAAACAGCATGATTACGGTCCTAGTAACATCGCTGTCGGTACCAGTTTGGGTACCGAAGAAGAGATTAAATTATCTCTTACTGGATTGTGGTTCAGAATGAACGATAAGATACAACGATTAAAAAATATGCTTATGAATGATAGGGAAAGTGCAGTTAAAGATGAGCCTATAGAAGATGCGTATCTTGATGTATCGAATTATGGAATAATGGCTATGATTGTTAAGAAGGGTAAGTGGGGAAAATAAAATGGCAAGACCAAAAAAATATGTAAGACCCATCATTAGACGTAAGTGTCATCATTGTGGTAAAATGGCAACTAAACCGTTTACATTTCAAATAGTACCATCGTATACTGATTTTAGAGATATTCCAGTTTACTTGCGAAATTCTACAAAAACACCTAGAACTGAACTTAAGGGCGATAGAAAGATTCAAGAGTTTCATTATTGCAATCAGGAATGTTATAGGTCCGCTAGCTTGTTGGATGCGTAAACGAAAGGCATACTGGTGGTTAGATCAAAATTTAGGCAAGTATATTCATCGACGAATGAAAGAAGAAAACATAACACGAGATGATTTAGATGAGGATACTATTGATTTTTTTTATCAACAATTTAAAACAAGAGGTTGTAGTGGTCATTCCGAATGGTCAGAACGATATCAAAGAAACATATGGGTAGAAGATGAAGAAAGGTAGAATAAGTTGGTCACAGGTACAGACATATAAAATGTGTCCGTATAAGTGGAAATTATGTTATATAGATAAGCTTAGAACATGGTCAGGATCTGTGTATACGGTTTACGGGAAGGCTTTGCACGAAACATTGCAGACATATTTAGATGAGATGTATAATCATTCGATTAAGAAAGCAGATATGCTAGATCTTCCAAACATGTTGGTTGATAGGATTAAGTTTTATTATGCTGAGGCGGTAAAGGAAAATGAAGGAGTACATTTTTCTAACCAAGCAGAACTTACGGAGTTTTGTATTCAGGGTGCAAATGGTTTGGAGTGGTTTAAGAAACATCGTGGAGATTATTTTCCAAAGAAGGATTGGGAATTGCTTGGTATAGAGGTAGAATTGAATTCTGAGTATAAGAGTGTAAACGTTTTGGGTTATATTGATGTGCTACTTAGAAATACTAAAACAGGTAAAATTAAAGTTATAGATTTAAAGACATCTACTCGTGGATGGAGATACGAAAAGAAAGATCCCATGAAGAAGGGTCAGCTTTTGTTTTACAAAAAATTTGTTGCTGAAAAGTATGACGTAGATATCAATGATGTAGATGTAGAGTTTATAATAATCAAGCGCCTTCTATGGGAGAAGTCTGAGTTTCCACAAAAGTATGTACAGCGATTTGAACCAGCGTCTGCTCAGGTATCAATAAATAAAACTTTCAAGGATGTGGACGTATTTATAGATGAATGTTTTAACGAAGATGGAAGTTACAAAGTTGATGCTACGTACAAAAAATTGGGCGTTAACGTCAAATGTAAGTGGTGCGAATTCAAAGATAAACCTGAATTGTGTGATGGGAAATTATTATGATACCAACTGTGAGAATTAATGCTGAAGATTTTATTCATACGCCATTCGAACAGCTCGTATGGAATAAGATAGCAGATACTAAAGAGAAGTGTAGTGGTGAATTTATGATATGTTTTCACGTAGACGATACTAGTAAGATTATGGATATCGGAAATACGGTTGCTAAACATGAAGAGGCATTACAGCTTAAGACAACTATAAAATTATGGGAAAAGTGTAAGGGAGAACACGTATTTTTAGATGTATCTACCGATGATGTATTGGCTTCTGAATCTCAGTATAGATTTAGGTATGTAAACGTGCCTCCATTTAATGTGATGAAAGCAATGGATTTTGTGGTATCTCATTTTACATTTTTACATGAAAAGGGTGAGCTGGATGTAGTTTCAAGTAGAAAACAAAAGCAAAAGCGAAATGATTCTACAAATTATGATTACAACAAAAAGTAACTTTTTATAGGTTTTTCTAATATATATGTATATACAAATTATAAGAGGAAGTTATGATGAAAAATCAACAAGACTTATGGCAGTTGACTTCTATAAAGTTACTGTCAGACATTTATTCGGATTTCAGGTCTGAATCAAAGATACAAAGTATAACGCTTCAGAAGCTGGTTAATCGGTCTATGTGGTTGTACAATAATGATTCAAGTTTTAGAGATCAGATTAAAGATACGAAAACACTTAAAGAAAATTATAAAAACGGTTATTAGGAGGTCGCATGTATAAGATCGGGGATATTCGTAATGGATACGAGGTTCTTCCGAAAGACAAGCGCAAAACGGTTATACTTCTCAGTGATGATTTGAGAATGACGTCAGGTGTCGGTAATGTGTCACGCGAGTTTGTTATGGGGACATGTCATAGATTCAATTGGGTTCAGATTGGTGGTGCTATAAAGCATCCAGAAACGGGTTCTCATATTGATATGAATGATGATATTACGGATAGAACAGGAGTCCCAGACGTAGAACTCAAGATTCATCCGACTGATGGGTACGGTAATCCGGATTTATTGAGAAGTGTAATAAATCATTATAATCCAAGTGCTTTGATGATTTATACTGATCCACGGTTTTGGGTTTGGTTGTTTCAGATGGAGAATGAAATTAGGCAAAATATTCCTATTTTTTATTACAATATATGGGATGATCTTCCGTATCCAATGTGGAATCAAAAGTATTACGATTCAGTAGATGCGTTATTTAACATTTCAAAGCAAACGTGTAATATCGTTAGAAATGTTAGGTCTTCTTATGAAGATTGGCAAGTAACGTATATTCCGCATGGAATTAACGAAGATGATTTTTATCCTTTATCGGATGATTACGATAAGATGGACGAATTTAACAAGTTTAGAAATCAAGCTGTCGGTGGAGATGAGAAGGATTTTGTACTGTTTTACAATGCTAGGAACATACGAAGGAAGTTGCCTGGAGATATCATATATGCGTACAAAACATTTTGTGATTCTATTCCAAAAGAAGATGCCGATAAGTGTGTATTATTGATGCATACTCATCCAACTGACGAGAACGGAACAGATTTACCTGAAGTAGTAGTGAATCTTTGTCCTGATTATGATGTTGCGTTTTCTCATTCTAAACTTGAAAGAGAACAATTGAATTGGTTGTACAATATGGCAGATTGTTCGATACTAATTAGTTCTAATGAGGGTTTTGGATTGATGGGAACGGAATCTTTAATTACCGGCACTCCTCTCGTAGTCAATGTGTCTGGTGGAATGCAAGATTACTGTGGATTTAAGAAGAAGGTTGCTACTTCATGGGATGCTGATGGTAATACTACCGTTGAAGAGTTTCAGTATTTGACTCACGAAGATTATACAACAGAATGGGGATCAAATCATGATGGTAGATATAAGGATCATGGTGAGTGGGTATTTCCAGTTTGGCCAACTAGTAGGTCTATTCAGGGTTCGATACCAACACCGTATATTGCTGATGATAGACCAGATTGGCAAGACGTAGCAATACAGATTAAGAAGGCATGGTCCGAACGTGGTGAAAAGTTGAAGGCACGCGGAATGGCTGGTAGGGAATATGTCCTCAATCCAGAGTATGGATTTAGTGCATCGGAAATGAATAGACGATTTGTTCACGATATAGAGCAAGCATGGGACAATTGGACCCCAGCACCCCGAATAAGTGTTACAAATGCTACGACTTGGAAACCTACTAAGTCACGATGGAATGGATTAACAACGACAAAGGACATATAGTGTACAAGCCAAAGGTTTTAGTTACAGCACCAGTAGGAACAAGATCAGGATACGGATCGAGATCTAGAGATATTACACGAGCACTGATAAATATGAATGAGTATGATGTCATTGTTAATCCGGTTCCATGGGGAAATACTCCACAGAATGCTCTTGTATTGGATGATCCTGAAGATAGAAAAATTATTGATAGGTTTATTACTGAGGAATTTGAGCCCGATATACATATTCACATTGTAGTTCCAAATGAGTTCACGCCACTAGGTAAGTACAACATAGGTATTACGGCTGGTTTGGAAGCAACAGCTATTCCTCAGTCATGGATAGATGGAATAAATAGAATGAATCTCGTCCTAGCTAGTTCTAATTTTAGTGCTGAAGTTATGCGCAGTACTCAATATACGCACAATGAGAGTGGACAAATTTTAAAGGCGAATACTCCTATAGGGGTTTTGTTTGAGGGGGCCGATTTACAAAAGTTTAAGCGTACGAATAGTTGTTCTAAAGTATTAGCAGATCATATGAAGACTGTGAAGGAAGATTGGAATTTTTTATTTGTAGGACATTGGTTACAGGGTGCGATTGGAGATGACAGAAAAGATGTCGGTACTTTAGTTAGAATGTTTTTAGAACAGTTTAAGTCTAAAGAAAGAGTGGGATTGATACTAAAGACTAGTGGAGCAACGACTTCAGTTATGGATAGAGCTGATATTTTGGATAAAATTGATATAATACGGACTGCAGTGGATAATGATGATCTTCCTAATATTTATCTGTTACATGCCGATTTGTTTGATTCTGAAATGAATGATCTGTACAATCATCCAAAGGTTAAAGCACACATTACGTTAACTCACGGTGAAGGATTTGGTAGACCGTTATTGGAAGCTTGTCTTTCTGAGAAACCAGTTATGGCTCCAAACTTTAGTGGTCACGTAGATTTTTTACATCCAAAACATTCTATTCTTTTACCAGGAGCAGTAACTCAAGTTTCAAAAAGTTCGTTTCAAGAAGGATTGTATGTTGAAGGAATGTCATGGTTTACCGCGAATTTAGAACATACAGTAAAAATGATGAGAGGTGTGAGAGCCAATTATAGGAAGTATAAATTATCGGCTAAGAAATTGGCTAAGATTAACAGAGTAAAGTTTTCTATGGGAGCAATGCAAAATAAATTGCAAACATTACTCAAATCAAATTTACCAACATTTACTGAAACGGTAGCTGTTGATTTACCTAAATTAAAATTGCCCAAGCTAAAGAAAGTTACGACTGGTGTACCCAAATTAAAATTACCAAAACTAAAGAAGGTGAAAGAATGATGAATTTATTACCGATATGGATGCAGAATTTTGACTTAATGTGGTTCTGTATATTTTGTTTATTTTTTATAGAAGTAACAGATTGGATTGACAAAAAATGGAAAGAGTAATCGATTGTCCCATCTGTGATGATTCAGATCATTGCTTTGAGGAACAACAAGAAGAATATAGTAGTTTTATGTGTTTCAATTGTGGATTCATGGGTGATTCTAGGTTTACTAAGGATAATGAAGGAAAGTTAGAATCTGATTCTACTATTCTTGTTAACAGACTGAAGATGTTTGACGAAGAACGAGGGATATGGTGGTTCCCGGCAGTCGTAAACATGGGTAAGCTGGGTATTATTTATCCGGAAGGATCAACGGAAAAATGGGAGTGGAAGTTTGCTAAGACAGTACCAATTCCGGAAGATAAAAAAGCTGCGTTACCAAATTACGAATCTATGTTAGACACCGAAAATGCTAGTACTTATGATAAACATGACTTTTTGAGTGCGTGTCAAGATATGGGTATAGCAAAGGATATTAGAAAGTGAAACGAATTTCTTGGTCAAAGATCAGAGCTGGAGATGTGGTCTTTTTTAGATACAGGGGTAAAAAAGAAGGTGCAAAATCTAGACGTAGAACGTGTTTGGTGTTGAATGAAAAACACATGTATAAGAGACAGAGTGATGGTAGAAGGGTTAGATTGGTTCATGCGTTACAACTTTCTGCTATACCGAGAGTTCCAGGTACTCGAATTTTAAAGGAAGCTCAAATAAAAAGGGTTCTTAAAAAAGTAGGCAAGATAGAAATACGAGAAGAGGGAACAGATAAAGAACGATATGCGGTGGCAACTAGACGATCGAAGGCTAAAACCCGTTATGGAATGATAAGAGAAGTGGTTACCCAGTACGGAATTTATAGAACATTTAGTTGGGGTAGATTGAGAACAAAAGCAGTTTTTTTGAATGAAGATTTTGAGTGGCCGAAGGAGTTTGTAAAGGATTTACAAAAAGTTAAACCTGTTGTTGATGAAGATGAGCTAGACTGGATAGAATAGGATGAAAATAAGTTACGCGGTTACAACACACAATGAGTGGCAAGAGATTGACTGGTTACTTTCATTCTTGTTGGATAATAAGGATGATGAAGATGAGATAGTTATAGTAGATGACCACTCAGATCATCTTACTTGGAGAGTATTTGATGAGTACATTCATGAGTCTAAAAACAATATAATATTTTGTGAGCATGCGTTGAACCGTAACTTTTCTACTCATAAGAATTTCATGAATGATCAGTGTACAGGAGATTGGATATTTAATATTGATGCCGATGAGATGCCACATAAGAATTTAGTTGAGAATATTAAACCTCTGATAGAAGCAAATCCTACTGTTGAATTATTCTGGGTTCCAAGAATTAACACGGTTGAGGGATTAACTGATGAACACTGTGCTAAGTGGAGATGGAGAGTTAACGATAAGGGATGGGTAAATTATCCGGATCCTCAGCAGAGAATTTACAAGAATTCAAAGAAAATTCGATGGTCCAAGCCGGTTCATGAACGGTTGATGGGTGCTACTAAGGATGCTAGATTACCGTACGAAGAAGAGTGGTCGTTTTATCATGTGAAGACGATAACAAAACAAGAAAAACAAAATATGTTTTATGAGGGAATGTAATGGGTGTAATAGTAAGTGTTCTATCCAAGGTTAAATTCGATACTAGCAAAATAGGTTATTTAGAAATAGAATTAAATGAAGGTCCCGTGATTCATTTACAAAATGAATTTTTTAGAATTGAAATGAATCCCGACGAATTTACTCAATTTGCTAGCAATGTAATAAGTGGGGCCAACAAGTTAATAGAATCAAAAAATCTCGATGCAGAAGATTAAACTTATTAGTGATACATTTGAAGTAATAAATCATGTAACGCAAGGTAACTTTGTAACAATTAGGAATTTTGATTTAATACCAGATGAGTCTTCTATTGAAAATGATATTGATGTTTTAATTCCGAATGAATATATCAATTCGGTAGTGGATGCTGTTAAACCATTTAAGTATACCGTTTATCACGATGGTAATCCGTGCTTGTATGGAGCAGAACCTCATTTGCACTTTAAAAATTATGATATTGGAGTACACTTCGATATCGTTACTGGGTTGTACTATAGAAGTACTAACGATAGTAATTTGTTTGTCAATATAGATGCGTATTTAACTGATTCGATGTTAGCCAATAGGTTATCTGGGTATGCTGTATACAAAAATATGCCATCTGTTAATGATGAGTTTGCACATCTAGTAGCACACTGTATTTTCGATAAGCATAAAGTTACAGAGAGATATGAAGGTAGGATTTTAAAGTTGTTGAAACATATCGATGATGATGTTGTTTTAGATAGAAAAAATTATTCCGGTTTATTGAACCGAATGTTTTATAAGACTACTGACAGTATTTTTAATGCTATAAAAACAAACAATGTTAAGAATATTTATGATGCTTACGTGTCATACACCGATTATTAGGAGAGTAAGAGATGAGTAAACGCAATGCTATATACACGATAGTTGTGGGAAACGAAGCCAACAAGTATGCTAATTATTGTTTGCCATCGCAGAACGAGTACGCGAATGATATAGATGCAGAATACTATGTTTTAAGGGAAGAAGTTTTCAGACCTGAGTATCCTACTGGTCACTTCAATTTGATATCGGCTATTGATCACTTTCTCAACTCGGATCACGAACGCTTTTTATATCTAGATGCTGATATTGTTGTACATAGGAATACGCCAAACATATTTGAAGAGTTTCCAATTGGGGAGATGTATTTGCGTTATGGAAATACGTACGATTTGTGGTACGATTGGATGGTAGATAATCAGGAAGTTTTGGATATGACCGGTTTAGAAAATTTATTTGAATACTATTGGAGTTCCGGAATAATATTAGCAGATAAGCCTCAATTAATAGAGATGATGAAATATTGGAAATCCCCGTATGTGGTTGGACAATGGCAGGGTGAAATGGGACACATGAATTGGGCGATAGCTAAATCAGGATTGAAGCCTACGGAATTACCAGGAAGATGGCACTTTACACGAGTATGGGCAGATGGATATCGTGGCTTATCCTTGGCTGATGGTCAGGTGGATAAGATTCAGGATATTTACATGATGCACTATGCTGGGTGTGGTGATAAGGTTATAGCAATAAAAAAAGATTTAAATGAATTTGGTTATATGGGATATGATGATGGCAGTTTCTTAGAAAAATTAAAACCTAAACCTCAAATGAATGTCAATGCTGGTGTTGTTGTATTGTCAACTGATATGTTACAAAATACTATTATGAACGATAGGCTTGATATAGAAGATAACATAGGTGAAGGCATTCATATTCATTACAAGAACGTTAGAATGGATTTTACTATAAAGGATTTTCTTAAATTTGCAGAAGCTTGTGATGAATCTTTGACTAAGCTGTATAATAATTAAATGCACACAACACCGTTACTAGTGAATACTACTGTAAACAGCATGACTGAATACGTCGGCAGTTTAGCTAAGACTGGTCGAAAAAATTATACCGCTACGATGAAAAAAAATAAACGCTTAACGTATAGTTTGATTGAATATGAACCCAAAATAATTCAACATTTTATGCTACTATGGGAACAACAATACATTCGTGGTAAAAAACGTAAGTGGGGCTTTGGATTGGAGTTTGTAGAATTTTTAAACAAGAACAACAATCTAATGTGCTTTGCAGCATATGAAGAAGATGATGGGAATGAAATTGTAGTAGCAGTACATTTTGTTGAAAAACACGGTGCTTATGTTGAGTGTCATCCACCGATGTATGAAAAAGAACTATACAGTGATGATTATATAGCAAAATATATGTGGTTCAAATTGATAGAGTTTGCTATAGAAAATGAGGAAATAGAGTGGATAGATTTGGGCGGAGGAAATAGAGGTACGTGGAAGGATTTGTTGATGGATCGGAAGAATCACCCAAAAATAAAATATAAGTGGTTATACGTTCCTAGTAAAATTAAGGAAAGTCCGGATACGCAATTGGATTATGAGGTGTTTACGGTTTGGAATGAAAAACAATATCATAAGTATATCACATGCGACAAATAACATATACTGATTTCGGTGCGGGTAATAGGGGAACTTGGAAAGATTTAGTCAAAAATAGAAAACAATACATGGATATAAATGGCTTATAAATGGTTATATGTCCCTAAAAAAGTAAAAGAAAACCCTGATGGGGAATTACCTTATATTGTAGATAAAAGTAATAGTCAAAGAAAATTAATTTTAAAAAGATGAATTTATCTGAAAAAATAACAGTAAAAAATGTTAAAGAGGGAATAGTTGAAATTTTGCCTAACTTAAATATAAAGGAAAATCCTAATATATTAGATGTAGGAAGTTTTGGAAGACATGGACTAAATGGCTCACAGGCTATAATGGATAATTTTTACAACAAAAGTAATATAACAGCAATGTCATATTATAACAATATTCCTACCTGTTATACTAATGTTATTCACCTTAAAGGAGATTATTTTTCCTATAAAAAATTAGACACATTTGATTTAATTTATTTTGATTTAGGATGGGAAGGGCAATTAAGAATGATAGAAAATGAATTAAAAACTTTAATGTATGAACGACTTAATGATGGAGGTTATTTAATATTTTATATGTTTAATACCAATGGGTACACAGCAGGACGTGAAAGAATTCAAGAAAATTTAAATAACTTTTGGAATACTTCTAATTTGAATTCATTATCTATTGTTGAGACATTAAACAATTTAAACTCTAAGTATAAAATAAAATTCATTAATCCTGAAACTATAAGACCCATAGTAACTTGGATAACTTTACAAAAATAAAAAGTATATGAGAAATAAATGGTTTATAGCTATAAAAAAAAATAATGGTGATTTATTTGATACTTCATCATTTATAAAAATTGAATCCCCAAAAGGAAAATACTACGCAGATCCTTTTATAGTGAAACATGATGATGTAAATTATTTATTTTTTGAAGATTACGATTATAAGAAAGGAGTAATTGCATACAGTATTGTAAATGATGATTTAACAGTTACAGAACCAGTTGTAGCTTTAGAAAGATCATATCACCTATCGTTTCCGTATATTTTTGAGTACGATGATGAAATTTATATGATTCCTGAAACTGGTAATCAGAATAGAATAGAATTGCATAGAGCAGTTAATTTTCCGGGAGAGTGGACATTCGAGAAGGTGTTAGTTGATAATGTACGAGCATCTGATGTAACCATATTAGAACTTAATGATGTTTTTTGGATGTTTACCACATACAATAATAATTTAGATGATGACTTACTGGTTCTACATTCGGATTCTCCATTGAATAAGTGGGAAGTATACGGAGTAGATACGTTAACACATTCAAGACCAGCTGGAAATATTTTTATTGACGACGATAAGATAATAAGGCCCGTACAAGATTCATCTAGGTTATACGGATATGCAATAGTATTTAAGGAAGTTACTATTGATAAAGAAAATGGTTATTCTGAAAAAGTAATTAATCGGATCGATCCTACATGGTATAGTGATTTGATTGGTACGCATACGTTTAATTTTAATGAAGATTTTATTGTGATAGATGGTAAGATGAGAGTAGAAGACCATGAGTAGTACTATAGACATTTATTTAAGGGATGCTGGTCAAGTTACTTTTACGTGCGATGATATAGTAACACTACCGTCTACACACGTTGATAAACCCATTAGACAGTACGAGATATGGAATAACTGTCAATTTGCTGATGAACGATACAATTTTTTTATACTACGAAGACATGACCCCTGGATTGATGAGAATATACTATCCGACGACGAGCTAGTTCAGAGTATACTGGATTACTCACAAAATTCAACTAATAATGTTATAGAAACATATAAAATCGATTCAGAAATTATCGTTACTAAATTTTATGAAGATTACTATCCGGTTATAGTCAAATCTGCTAATAATTTCTATGATGAACAATATTGGAACAGCAGACGGGAAAGTCATTTTAATTTTTTTAAATACAAGGACAATGCAACAGATTTTTACAATGATATAATTACCGAACATCAGACATTATACGATACGTTGGGAGTTTCGTTCGACGATGTAGCACCTAATAATATAATGGTAAATGAGGATTTTACTGATTATCGAATAATTGATATTTCATCGTTAGAAAAGAAACCATTTGAAAATAAGTATTCGTTAACTCAAGTTGTATACGGTAACGGTGCAAACGATATCGGATTTATCGATGCCAATAAGTTATTAAATTATTGGGACAACAACAATGAATGCATGACCTTTTGTATCAGCACATACAATAATATTGATTACTTAAAATTAGCAGTAGATTCAGTACGGAGAAATAGTTATTTTAAGAATGCTCCATTTGTAGTACACGCAGAGAATTGTGATGATGGTACGAATGAGTGGTTACAAGAGAATGCAGAAAAGTACTCTCTTGAGTATTATATCGATAAAAATGAAATTCCGTTGGGAATTGGTGGTGGAATGAATTTTTGTGCCGAAAAAGTTGAAACGGAATACATAAATTTTTTACACTCTGATTTTTATGTGACAGAGAATTGGGATCGTGCTTTGTTGGACGTATTCGATAAGTATCCAGGTGAAAAGCTTTGGGTGAATTCTCATAGGACCGAGCCGAAAATGTTCCCGAATCAGGAGTCTAGACCTGGAACGGTTGTAGTTCCTAAGGATAGTTTTGGTGCGTATTGGAATGATTTTGATGGAGAGAGCTTCGAAAATTGGGCTCAAGAATTTACTGAGATTAATGATTTTGAAATTCCTAAGGGAGAGGGTGTTAGTGGATTGATACGAAAGCGGGAATGGGACGAAATTGGTGGAAATGACCCATTGTTTGCGCCGGCAAGCTGGGAGGATATGGATTTATTTTTGCGAATGTTACAGTCTGGGTTCAAATTTGTTTTACCAGCTACATCTATGGTGTGGCATTTCGGAGCAAGAGGAAGTCATAGGTTAGAGGAAAATGATGGAAAGACAGCGAAACGTCAGCTCAAAGCAGAACGAGATAATCAACAGAAGTGGGTTAAGAAATGGGGAAGGTTACCTAAGTTTGACGAATACGGATTCATCCGTGGTTTAGTATGAAAGTAAAGATTGTTAAGATTAATGGTATGGAAGGTGTTATTACGACGATTGATGTAAAGTCTGATAATATTGTATACGAATTTAGAGGTCGGCAAACACCGGATCCAACAAGAACATCAGTACGGATCGGTCGTAAACACATTGAGGACGATATAATTGCATACGTTAATCACAGTTGTACTCCAAGTGTTAGAGTAAACGATATGAGTTACAACGATTGGAACATGTTTGGAACGTACTCGTTAATTTCTACTAGAGCTATTGCTGCAGGTGAGGAATTAACTTTTGACTATAACAGTACAGAAGATGAAGTGGCACATCCATTTGAATGTAGTTGTCACGGAACATTAATAAGAGGAAAGAATTATGTTGAGCATAGTAGTTCCAACGTATAATAATTTACGACACATAAAGAATCTTTATGCTTCATTTTTGAAGCACGGTCGGGATGACATTGAATTAATTATATATGACGATGCAAGTGTTGATGGTACCGAAGCGTGGTTGGAAAGTGTGTACCACAGTAGTCCTGCAGACGTTGTGTATTATCGGGCTGATCACCGGGTTGGGCATACGGTTTTGTATGATTACGGAATAGAAAAGGCTAAGTACGATATAGTCGGAATACTTCATGCTGATATGATTATAGGACCAAACTATTTTGAGAATGTACTGAAACATGTAAAGCCGGGAACAGTCGTGTGCGGTACTAGAATTGAACCACCTTTGCACCCACCAGGAAAAGAGAAAATAACCAAAGATTTCGGAATGGATTTTGATAGTTTGGATGTAGAAGCGTTTGAAAAATACGCAGTAGATAGCGAGAAGCACCACTGTAACGAGACAACCAAAGGAATGTTTGCTCCATGGATACTTCACAAAGCAGATTACTTATCGGCTGGAGGTCACGATCATCTATTTGCTCCGTTTCCGTATGAAGATTCTGATATTTTTCAGAGGTGGATATTAAACGATTATGAGTTGGTTCAAAGTAGGGATGCGTACGTTTATCACCTTACGTGTAGAGGTCACAAGTGGACCGAAGAGATCGGTAAGGAAAATGACGAATTTGCGGGTTTTGAAAGAAACGCTAGACGTAATTGGATCAGGAAGTGGGGATCGTGGATTTCTAACGATGAATGGCAGTATCCAATAATCAGTAACAAGTACGACATTGGTTTTCGAGTTAAAAACTGTGGTACTGGAATGCTAAAGGAATTAGAGCCGTGGTGCAGTGATATTTATGGTGATTGGGTAGGACACAAGGGATATGGTGTGAATAAGTACGTTGAAGAAGAACAGTCTAATACGTTGTACGATTTAGGTAAGAAAATTCATTCGCATCACTTCGAACCGAAGAACGATGTTATCGTAGATTTCAGTGCTCCAGCCTTAACGAAACGTTCGTGGACTATTATAACAAATCTTAACAAAATATTAGAAGATAGTGGTGAGATTGGTAAGATGGAGTACGATGTGTTTGAGTTTGATATTAGAAGATTACAAAATCAGTTAGATGTGCTAAAGGAAACGCACAAGATAGGAAAGAAAGTATGAGAGCATTGGTTACGGGTGGAGCCGGATTTATAGGTACTAATTTAATAAAGAGATTGTTAGAGGACGGTCATGATGTTATATCAATAGACAATTACTCTACCGGATTTACTAAGAATCATCAGAAAGGGTGTACTCAATACTGGAATCTTGATCTATCGCAGGAAAGTAGCAATTCGGTTTTAACTAGAAATGAGTATGACGTCATCTTTCATATGGCAGCACTCGCACGAATACAGCCATCTATAAAAAACCCCACTCAGATACGTAATAATTTTTTATGTACGCTTAATGTTTTAGAAGCGGCTAGGAAGAACGATATTAAGGTAGTCTATGCGGGTTCTAGTTCATATCATCATGGACTGTACGAAAGTCCTTACGCATGGTCTAAGCATGCTGGAGAGCAGTTGTGCAAGTTGTACAGTAACGTGTACGGATTGAGTACGGTTATTTGTAGATTTTACAACGTATACGGAGATTATCAGATAAGAACTGGAGAGTACGCTACCGTTATAGGAAAATTCTGTGAACAGTTTTTTCATGAGAAGCCTCTTACTATTGTTGGAGACGGTGAGCAGCGAAGAGATTTTACTCACGTGGACGATATCGTTGATGGAATAGTTCGTAGTTCGGAAGGAGAGTGGGAAGCAGATACGTTCGAACTAGGTACGGGACAAAATTGGTCTATAAACGAGATTGCTTCGTTTTACGGAAAGAATGCTGAGATTCAGTACATACCGTATAGATCGGGTGAGTATGATGTTACTCTTTGCGATATATTTGAAGCGCACAATAAGTTGGGTTACTCTCCTAAGGGTAATATTAAGAAGTGGATTCGAAGGTTTGTTCATGAAGTTTATAACACCGGTCCAGATTATCACGAATAATTAAGGGATTACATATTTAGTCCTGAGGACTTTAAAGGAGAAGTTTCATGGCAAAAAGACCAGCGTCGTTTGAATATAACGGCACGTTAGTAAAGGTTTTAGATGGAGATACAATAGATTGTTATATCGATTTGGGTTTCGATTTGAAAATCAAAAAAAGAATTAGATACATGGGTATCGATACTTGGGAATCAAGAACAAGAGATTTAGATGAAAAGGCAAAAGGTCTATTAGCTAAAGCTCGCAACAAAGAATTGTTGGAGGCTGGTATCTTTAAAATTGTATCACACGGTACAGGTAAGTTCGGTAGAGTTCTTGGAGAAATCTTTGTGTCACCAGATGCAGTAGGTCATGAAGTGTCTGAAAATATAGATAGAAGTTCTGATGGACTTGTGAGTATTAATGACATATTAATTGAAGAAGGACATGCTTACGAATATAGTGGTGGTAAAAAGAAAGACTTTAAAGCTGAAATAGCAAAAGAGAAAGAGGCTAAGAAAAAAGACCTTGTTGATAAACCAGCAGAGGAAAAATGAGCGAACAGCAAGAAGCTAAGCTACGATCAGAATTTATGTTACTGTGGTGTCGTAATCTTGGAAAACCATACGTACTACATAGAATTTACAAGCGGTTTCTTAAATGCTTATCAGGAAAATAGTGAAAAAAAGCATGTACTTTTATTCCTGGATTTTGTAGATTCTATACATGGCTCAAACGTACTACATAATGTTACCGGATGATGGACCTAACGAATTAGAGTACGATGCTAATGTACTCGGACAGGAAAGCTTTGGAAAATTTTATGCGGAAAAGGGAATGAGATCTTTAGAATCAATAGTTGAAAATCATGCTGAATTGTTACAGTCCACTACCATAGTAACCGATACCGGTATTGAGTTTACAATTACGGAGTTTTTAGATAAGTTAAACGAATGGGATGTTCTATTCAATTGATGGAGAATGATAATGCCTAAGTGGGATCAATACACAGATGAGTACGAACGTGAGGATTCTCGTGAAGCCAAGCGCAATAAAGTACGTAAGCCCAAAAAATTAAATTACAAACAAGCTAAACAGCTGAAGGAGGCTAAAAGAAATGGGACTAAATATCCTAAAAAACGTAAGCGTTAGTGCGCTGATACTTTTCTGTATTGGGTGCGAAGACAATAGAATTCCCGAGAGAGAAGAGTCATACTTTACGTATACACTGTCAGTGGAACCTATTGGGTCCATTGATTTGAATGAATATTCGTGGCAAACTTTGAGAACAGTTTGGGGACAGATGAACTCCGAAGGTGGAGGAGTGTGTAACGTTAGGGTTGAATGGTCATCTAACATGTATTGGGTGGTAGGTGATACATCTGGATATTTTAAGACGGATTGTAGGACATGTACTTCAGGTATTTGGTACGATACTGACGGTACTACTGAGTACATGAGTTACGATTTTCATACGATGGCTCCAGTCACGAATCAAGTATCAATGGTTAACGACGATGGAGTGTTTGGAAACGTATTGGCTCCGGTTAGAGCTATGAAAGGAGATGCAATGTGGTTATGGTGGAACGTAGGTACAGCTTACGTTGATTCTATGCTCATTGTACTCGAATGAAGTATCGCCTCCACAGTGTTCGAACTAACGAAGTAGTAGATAGCGTAGAGCTAGCTAGTGAAGTTGGTTTAACCGGAGCAGCAACATACTTTAGATTGAGGAAAAAATTACCACGAAAAGAATTCAACAAGCTTTGGACAGTGAAGGTTCACTGGCCACAGGATAATTGGTGGAAAGAAGACAAAATAATTATAGACGAAAGTCTTAAGTTTTAATATATTTATAACAGATGGCAAAAACTAAGTCACAGATAACAACATGGTGTAGTACTATAACTGACTACAAGAAGGATGCGTCCAACGCAGGAGATCTTAGCTCTAAAGTACTGAAGGAAATAATTGCTGAAACTCCTGGTCACGGTGCCGAATTCGGACCCGTAGGAGAGAATTACGTTATAACTTTAACGACCGGGTCGGAAGCTGGAACGTACACAATAACAGGAGTAGACTAGTGGCTATTAGGATCTTTGTCTTACCTGTACGATAGAATAAAATTAGTATCTCCATTTTCGGGATCGACCATATCCGACGTGTAACATACCGTTACAAACTATAACTAATATTGTCCACAATCACTAATAACCATATACCAAAGTATGTCATAATTCCATATGTAATTATGAACTTCCTTTAAGTATTTCTTCTGTAATGGCCACGCATCCTTCTCCATCTCAGCCGTACATTCAAATTGAGCATTATTCATATCCTGTAGATAGTGTATAACTTCGTGTAGTAATACTCCTTGAGTCCAAGGGTCTTTTATATCCAATCCTCTTCTAACGTAAATGATATTTTTCTTATAGTCGTAGAATCCTTCATAAGTAGGAAATATAATCTCTTCCATAATAATACCCATCCGTTCAACTTGTGGAACAGGGAAGTCTACGTTATAATCTGTATTAGCTCCTATCCAAATCATAAGTGATATAATAAGTTCTTTCATTACTTTTCATCATTGGTTATTTCACTTTTAGTTCTGTTCCAGGTTTCTACCATTTTGGGAATTTTATATATGAACGATAGAGCCAAGGGGGTACACACAAACAACATAAACAGTTTTTCCTTGGTTCTGTCGTCGAACTGAATCACTATCTAAACATTCGAGTTTTACTTTCGAGAGCAGTAATACGCTTTTCTATTTCATCGTACTTCTTAACGGTCTTTAGTTTCTTTTCTAAAGCTATTATTCTTTCTTCAAGTTCCTTTATGGTTTTCCATATGTTTAGTTTCATTGTTGTGTTTCCTGTTTAGTGAAGATTTTTTTTATGAGCGTAAGGAGCTTTTCCGGTAAGTCGTGCTTTAAACATATAAGTATCGTGAGAGCTAAGATTAGCTGTGATTGATACGGGTTTGGGGGAATAGCTACTTCTAACGCGAGATAGCACGCGGTTACTACTGAAACTATGTGTGTAATATATTTCTTCATTCTGTACATACTTATGTGTTTTTCCACCAAAATCTGAACATTAGTGCGCCGATGAATATCAGCATAATATTTAATGAGTTTAAGCGTAACCATTCGAGTATTGCGTTTACGAATTCCATAAAGCAATTGCGGGGAGTTTAAGCCGTGCAGTTCTCGAGTTACACGATACCCCCCGCTGCTTTCATGTCTTACGACATGTTTACTTCCGGAACAAACCCACTAAAAGCAATAGAGCTATGAGGCCAGCAAAACCGGACTCACCGAACTTGCTCACAATCGCCATTAGGTTACTAATAACATTTACGCCGAAGACGCCGTTGCCAAAGAGGACTTCTGACATGGCACCTACTGCCACCAAAGACATGAGTAGAGTGACTAAGTCATCTATCCATCCTTTGACTGTTGCTATGATCTCCTTCATGTTGTTATCTCCATGTTGGTTCCAATGAAAAAGAGGACCTTGAAACGTCCTCTCTTACAATAACTATACGTATATTTTACGTAAAAGGTGGAAAATAATGAAAAAAAGCATGTACAAGTACCGGTATTTACACGTACATTCTATATTGAGTGTGTAGTCCGATTGGCAAGGAGAACGGCTGTAACCCGTTTTAACCATCAAGTTGGTTCGAATCCAGCCACACTCACACGTATTTATACCCACTATGTCACATACTAAGATATCACACAAGTCAAAGAGGTACTGTTCCGTCTGTAAGAGGGAGGTGTATCACACTGTGCACGGTGCTGATTCTTATTACGTAGATTGGTACGGTACGGAGATCAGTCCAGTTTGTGTAGATTGTTACGAAAAAAAAAGTGAAAATAATGAAAATAAACATGTACATTAACCGGTTTTTATGTGTATATTCTAATAGACATTAAATAAAGAGGTTACTAAATGACACGAATAAATAACAACTCAGATTTTTGGACAGGAAACGTCACAGGTTCTTCGGATATGTGGTGGAGACTGGATGAAGATGCTCCTAAGAAGGGTAAAGATCTAGTCGCTCTCGCGGGTTATCGCAGAGCTATCGCAAACTTCGTAAATATCGTCACCAACAGGACGGATATTTCGGTTGTTTTTAACAATAACGATCGCAGTTTCACCGACGGTGGCAAAGTTGTCCTTTCGGGTAACATGAACGATAAGAATTTTGATCCTTCGGTTGGCTTAGCTCTTCACGAAGGAAGTCACATTGTTCACAGTGATTTCGAATTACTGAGAGAATTGAAAACGGAAATAGCTTCTCATTACAAAATCAATCAAGCAAAGTTGAATTACGGTTCTGACGATTGGAATGATTTTAACAGTATGGTTGCGAAGATAAAAGATCTGCTCAATTACGTTGAAGATCGCAGGATTGATTACCTGACTTTCAGATCAGCTCCTGGGTATAAGAACTACTATCACTCAATGTACGATAAGTATTTCAATTTCAAAGTTATCAATAAAGGTCTAAAGTCCAGCGAGTATCGGGATGCTAGCGAATACAAAAGTTACGAGTTTAGGATCATAAATTTTACGAACGTTAACACGGATTTAGACGCTCTTCCAGGTTTGAGAGACATCTACAGATTGGTTGATCTCAAAAACATTTCAAGATTGAAGGCTACCAAAGATGCTCTTAACGTTGCTTTCGGTATGTACGATATCATCACGGAAAATTTGGTTCCAAAACCTGAGATTCCTACTCCTAAACCAGAAGACGGTGAAGGTGAAGTTTCTGAAGAAGAAAGTTCAGGTGGTAGTAGTGGTGAAGGTACTGAAGTTGATACTGGTGATAATCAAATGACTGCGGGCGAGGAAGAAGCTACTCCTAAACCAGAAGACGGTGATTCAGGTTCTGCTCCTTCATCAGATTTTCCAGAGCTCAGCGACAACGAGAAAAAATCTTTAGAAAACGCTATCGATAAGCAGAAAGCACTTACCAACGGTGAGATGAAAAAGACTAAGCTTACGAAGAAAGATAATCAAAGTCTTAAAGCCGTAGAAGAATCAGGCGCTTATAATACAGAGGTCGGATACGGGAAGTACAGCAAGACTAATTGCATTGTTGTTCCTCGTATCACTGCTAACATGATTCCGGATATGTTCGAAAGAAGCATTTACAATTTCATCACTGGTAACCGGTGGAGCGAAGGTTCCGCAGCTAACATAGCCGAAGGTATCAGGATCGGTACGGTACTTGGTAAGAAGTTACAGGTCAGGAACGAAGAGAAGTCACTCAAGTGGACTCGTCAGGATTCAGGTCGGATCGACAAGCGATTGATCGCTGAGCTCGGTTTTGATAACACTAACGTCTTTCAAACTACTTTCGTGGAAAAATTTGACGACGCATTCCTTCACGTTTCAATCGATGCTTCGGGTTCGATGAGCGGAGAAAAGTGGGACAACTCACTCAAAGCTGCAGCCGCAATATCTAAGGCAGCATCTATGACTGGTAACATCCACGTACAAGTTAGTCTTCGGACTACTGAGAAGGATAGTCCTCTTATCGCTATCATTTACGATTCTAAGGTCAACAAGATCATCCACATCAGGAAGTACTGGAAGAACCTCAGAGCTGGTGGAACTACTCCCGAGGGTTTATGTTTCGAAGCAATAGAAAAACAAATTATGAACGATTCTAACGGTAGAGACGCTTACTTTTTGAACCTCTCCGATGGAATGCCTTACTACAGCAACAACGACATGTACTACTCAGGTGAGAAAGCTTTCAAGCACACAGCTGAGAAGGTGGAAATGTTTAAGAAGTCAGGTATCAAGATCCTGTCCTTCTTCGTAAAAGATGGTTGGGGATACGACGGCGATAGTAACATGAAAGATTTCAAACGGATGTACGGTAAAGATTCGGTAGACATCGATGTCACCAGCGTAGTAAGTCTCGCAAAAGTACTGAACGGTAAATTTTTAGAAGGTTAATACGCTCAATTACTATATTTAGTACTGAGTAATTTATCGCCACACATCTTCAATTGGGAAGGGTTCAAGTGGCCAATTAACTTAAATGGTGACTTATAACATGAATTCTAAAGACAAACAAGACTTAGAGCTAGTACACTACAGGTTGGACGAGCTCGATACAAAAATAACGGGGTTACGGAGGTGCATGGACAAAGCGAACGCAAAGAGCGATGAGTCCTTGAGCTTCATAAAGGAAAATTTATTCAATCCAAACGAAGGGTTGTGGGCGGAGACAAAATTAAATTCACAGTTCAGAACAAACACGACCAAGTGGAGAGGTGTCATAGGAGCAGGTTTCCTAGCACTGATAGTCGACAAGGTTTGGGGATTGTTTGCGAGCTAGTTTTACATCAACTGTTTTAGGAGATTACAATGGCAATTAAGATAGTAGCCGAGAGAGTACCACCCGGAGATAGGTGGGTGCTCACCAACGAAGTGCTACAACCAAGCGACGAGCAGGTAATACTGACCTCGTTGACCGACTGCTTGAACGAGATATTCAAGGTGTTAGGTGAGAGGATATTCTCGGTAGACGCCGCGAAGGGAACCGTCACCATCGAAGAAGAAAGACAGCGTGGACCACGGGTCTGGGACCTCTACGGAGAGAAGGACACCGATACACGTCAGCTCTTAACGGAGGATTAATGGGTTTCGTATTCTGTTTTCCAAATTACAATAACGAAAAAAATTTTATAGACTACAGGTTCAATACCGACGAACAGTGGGACGCGCTAAGAGAGGCGGTCACCACGATGTACATCGATCGGTACGACCTTCAAATACTGGAGTTAGCTTATGCAAACTAATCAACAACCCACCGCGACGATGACCATAGACCCATCAACGGCCGAGGTCGTCGAGTGCCCCGACTGTCACGGTACGCTCTGGGACACCCTCACCGAGATCAGACGGGTATCACCACTAGTATCGCCTACCGGCAAGGAGACTTACTTGCAGGTACCCGTAGTGGTGTGCGCGGTAACATCCTGCAGCCACAAGTTAAACACCGCGTTAGGTAACGATGAGTAACGGGCTACACTTACCGCGATTAAAAGAGATGCACCCCAGCGGGGTACGGGACCTCTGCCTGCTCGTGCTCATAGTACCTATCACGATCCTAGCGACGCTTGGGATGGCGGTCTGGGTGCTGTGTGACAGGCTGCTGGGGGGTCTACGAGCCATCAGGTCTAGAGAACGATGAAGAGCTCCGGCCGAGCCGCACGGGTACTCATGTCCCGACACGTCACTGGAACTGCGTGCCAGCCCTCTTATGCTCGCGCGTACGACGGTCTTAGGTTTCCCAACCCAGATCAGCGTATATACGGTGAGATGCAGGGTACCGGACCGAGCTCACAGGTTGAGTCAGGCAGCTACAAGCGTGCTGCGGACGAGTGTACTATCGGGCCTGACGGGTATGACAGCTTGACTTACTTTCGTGACTACGTGACAACGGGCGTAGAGCATTTACTTAAACCATCGGATCAACGGCAGGACCCCTTTCTGCAAACCTCTAAGTTAACAAAGCGTATATACGAAGTATGACAAAGTATCTTACGAAGAAGGAAGTGGCGGAGCTGCTCCACTGCAGCGTAAAGACTGTCGACCGCTACAGGTACATGGGTATCCTACCTTACATCAAGATGGGCCCGACGAGCAACGCCAAGGTGCTGTTCGAGGAGACCGACATACAGGACTTCGTGGCCAGGAGGAAGCACAACAGCGGGTTCCTGAGACACGGCGAGGGGTGGCAGTACAACAGCGGCTTCGGACCGGACGGGAAGGTAGTATCGGGTAGCAAGGAGGAGCGCGGTGTAGAGGACGCAGAGCCGGGTACCAGGTGGGACGACGACTACTCCGACAAGCCCCCGGAGATATACTAAATTATTTTAAAAAAAGTGAAAAAAAGCATGTACAAGTACCGGTATTTACGTGTATATTCTAGTAGACAATAAATAAAGAGGTTACCAAATGAACACAGTTACAATCATCAAAATCGAAGCCGTCGGGAACAGCCGGACCAAAGCAGTAGATGCTCACGGTAAGGACTTCTCCCATGAGATGCCTTCGTACAAGCGTAAGCAGATCGGCGTCGGCAACTTCGCTGTCAGGAAAGAGGGCTCAACAGGCCGTACCTTCTGGCGTCAAGCGAGTAAAGCTGACTGGGATGCAACAGCACCCGTAGTGACAACCACGGACGATATATCCGAGGATCACAAGGCCGTTCTGGATTTTATTCACACGTCTTACAAGCTTAAGCCCAAGGGCCTGATCATGAACGAGATCAAGTGGAAGTACCTGATCAGATCGGCCGCGAGAGGCAAGAACATCATGATGACAGGACCCGCCGGTTGTGGTAAGACCATGGCTGCTAAGTCCCTCGTCAACGCGCTGGACAGACCTAATTTCTACTTTAACTTAGGTGCTACCCAGGATCCACGGGCCACCCTTATTGGGAACGTCCATTACAACAAGGCCAAGGGCACTTACTTCAGCGAGTCCCTGTTCGTCAAAGCTATCACTACCGAGAACGCAGTGATCCTCTTAGACGAGCTCTCCCGTGCTCATCCGGACGCATGGAACATCTTAATGACGGTGCTTGACGAAGGACAGCGTTACCTTAGACTGGACGAGGCCGAGGGTCAGTCCACAGTCAACGTGGCAAAGGGCGTAACCTTCGTCGCGACGGCTAACATAGGCAACGAGTACACCAGTACGAGAGTCATGGACAGAGCGTTGGTAGACAGGTTCACTAACATCGAGATGGACGTCCTGACGGACACCGAAGAGGCAAACCTCCTGTCGATGTTGTACCCAAATGTCAAGGAAGATCTAATTAATAACGTTGCAGAGCTTGCGTGGGTTACCAGAGTAGAGGCCGGCGCCGACGAAGGTAAGCTCTCCAATCATATCAGCACAAGAGCTACCGTAGAGATAGCAGGCCTGATATACGACGGGTTCACCCTCAACGAGGCAGCAGAGGTAGCGATCCTACCCCGATTCGATGCGGCCGGTGGTCTAGAGTCCGAGAGGACGTTCGTCAAGCAGTTACTGCAGAAGTACACCAGCGACGGCTCTGCCGAAGAGCTCTTCACGGACGCAGAAGCAGGTGAAGAAGCAGCGTAAAGGATTGAGTGTGGTAACCTCAACAGACCGGTCAGGGTGGGGGAGGAAGAGGAATAACTGTCCCAGTTCCCCCATCGCCGGTCGCCGCACGGATCCCGGTGGAAATCGGAATCAAAAAAATTTTTTTTCGGGGCGCCCAGTCAATTTTACCATCACTGAGGTTGGGCAACCCATAATGAATATATATGGAGATCATATAATATGAAAGAGAGACTAAAAGAAGCGCTTACCCTGCTGTTACTGTTCGGGGTGTTCTACGTGTGGTTGGTCGTGGGTAGCGTAGTTCAATATGGCTAAGCGAGTGGGTATCGTTGGGAGCCGCCGCAGGAAGGACTCGGATGCCGTGTTCAGGCTGGTGGAATCCCTACCTAAGAACAGTATCGTAGTGTCCGGTGGTTGTTGGGGTCCTGATACGTGGGCTACCGACTGGGCCAAGAAGCTAGAGTTAGATTACGTAGAGTACCTACCTGATATGCCACCGCACGGTAGTTCTCCGTGGGAGTTTACTAAGGCCTACTACGCTAGGAATAGGAAGCTTGCCGAGAACGTTGATATCTTGTACGCCTTCGTCGCTAGCGATAGGAAGGGCGGTACGGAGAATACTATTAGGCACGCCGAGAACTTCGGTGTGGAGGTAGTAATCAAGTGACTAAGACGGTGACTAAGTGAAAGGTTTACGTAATTCAGGAATGAGTCCGGACCGGTACGCTGAGTGCTCCATACCAGGTGCATACGGGAAGTACGCTGGGAAACGGGCATAATTTTTTGAGGTAATCTTAAATTAATCGGCATTTTGAGAGATTTAATTAATATATATAATTGAAGGTTATTATGAAAGAAAAGCTACTTTACTGGTTACATCGTCATGTACGGCGATTACCATTTATGCCGCCTTTGTCA
>Ga0098033_1000210_pt1 | contig 29810 bp, 22 predicted proteins | sample 1_EtaG_FD_75049 | JGI IMG/M metagenome (GOLD analysis project Ga0098033, IMG submission 75049) | Marine viral communities from the Subarctic Pacific Ocean - 1_ETSP_OMZ_AT15124 metaG | ecosystem: Environmental > Aquatic > Marine > Oceanic | place: Pacific Ocean | collected 2015-01-07
AAAACACGGATTATCTATAATCCAAGGTAATAGATATTGTACTGCTACTAATGGATTCTATGTAACCACTACATTGTTGCACGAATCAGGACAGTGGATTAAATCTGAGATAAGAATGCCTATTGGAGCTAAAAAGGATGCTCATGCTGTAGGCTCTGCTTGTACCTATGGAAGACGGTATGGATTCTCAGCAATGACTGCAGTAGCACAATACGATGATGATGGTAATGTAGCAACAGGAAATAACCCAAAGGTATATAAAAAGGAGGAATAATGGCTCTACAGTTAAAATCAGGTAATGGCTCTGAAGGTTACTTAGGCAATGGTATATATGTTGATGATGCCGAAGTGATTTCCGTTAGCGATTTATCTGGTAAAACCACAAAGTTCCAACAATATGCAAGTGATTTGTGTGTTGAAGTGACAGTTAAGCTACTTAAGAATGATTGGGAAAAAACATTTAATGTAGCTGGCAATTTTGCACGAGATGTATCCACCAAAGAAGTGACAGATTGGGGTGGAGCATTCAAAGTGAGAGATTTCTTTGTTAATGCTGGCTTAAAAAGCGAGTTAGAAGAACTCTTAAGCGAAATGGAGCAAGGAAGTATTCCTCCCTCACTTATGTCAAGTGTAATAGGTAAGGCTATACGGATACTTTCATATAGAAATAAGAAGGGCAAGACAAGTACCTGGAATCAGGTCAGTACCCCTTTAAGAAAGCAAGAAGCTTTTAAGGAATATTTCCTGAAAGAGTATAATAGAAGTAAACAAAAGCCAAAAGGTCCATGGCCTAGCAACTATGAACCAGATGACAATACACAAGAGGGTGATTCATTTAACTATGGTGCAAATACAGAAAATGTAAATGTGTCAGGTGAGGCTGAATCACTGTAATGTCATTGCCAATCGTAAGGCATTCTTCTCCTGTTGTGGTAGAGAGGATGCTTTTGAGCTGGCTATCGCATAAGAATAGTAAAGGACAATTCTTCTTTTATAATCACAATCTTGAAGATTGTAAAGATTATATGGAAGAAAAGTTCTCAAGGATACATAATGTATCTACTATTGAAAGAGCTTTTAGAAAATTGAGGGAAGATAAAAAGGTACAATTTAGAGATGCCTCTCTTCCTCACGGGAAAGAAAAGCGATGGTATGTGATAAGTTCGTTGAAATAGCTGTTGGACATCCAGGTAATAGGGGAGTGGTTATACCGCTCCCCGACCTGCCTAAGTATATTACAAAAAACCAAGCACTCTTCCGAAGCTACTATACATTTGATGCTGAGCTCGTAGAACACTTTAAGGTTAGGAAAACCATAAAGAATTATCATGGCAAGTTTTATCTTGATAGGATAATATTTGATATTGATAGAGGGAGCAATAGCGATGAACAATGTCTAGACGATGCTAAAGAATTCTTAGGCAAGCTAATAGAAATTCTTGAAGAGGCTAAAATAGAAGAAGTTGAAACTTACATACAATCCTGGTTTTCGGGAAGAGGTTATCATTTCGTTATACCTGATATATTTCTCTTTGAACCATCTAATAAATTACCAGAAATAGCAAAGAAGACTATTAGTCATTACTTTCCTGAAGCTGATAATATTTATGATGGAGCGAGACTTATAAGAGTTGGTCAAACAGTAAATGAAAAAAGTGGCTTATTTAAAGTACCATTAGATTTAGGTGAAATAATGAATGGTACTCCAGAAGAACTAATGGGATATGCTAAAAGTCAAAGACTTGACTATACGCCTGTTCCATTGTTAGAGCCAATAGCTTTACTGGATATAATGATTCCAGAAAAAGAGGAAAAGCAAGATGTTACTGTTCATGATTTAAATCCTACATCTATTGCTACTTGTATACAGAAAATGTATGAAGAAGGCGATACAAAAGGTTCAAGACATATAAAAATGTTAAGAATGGCATCATATTATATGAGGCATGGATTTCCTATTGAAGCATCTAAACTTGCACTAAGTGATTGGGCACGCAGCCTAGATACAGCAGAATCTTTTCGCTTAGTAGATGATACCTATAGACAAAGATATAGGTACGGATGTTTTGATAATATCATGGATAAATACTGTGACTCTAAATGTATTTATTATCCTATGAAACAGCAAAGGCAAGATATGTTAATGCCTGTTATGAATGCTAAGGATATGGAAGTTAAATATATGGAGAAATTGAGAAACATAGATGATAAACCCCGTATAAACCTTGCTGATATCTATGCTATGAGTGACTATTGGTTAAATCCTGGAGAGCTTGTAATAGTTCTTGGAAATACTGGAATGGGAAAGACAGCTTGGGTACAAAATGTAGCAGTTGATACTGATGCACGAATACTCTGGTTATCTCTTGAAATGCCAGTTGACCTTATGTATAGGAGATTCATTCAGATTGCAAAAGGAAAGACTAAAGGAGAAGTAGACGAATATTATGATGCTAATGAAAATACATGGTCAAAGTCAATAGAGCATATACATTGTCTTACGATTCCTCCTAAAATAGAACAGATAAGAAAACTTGTTGCAGAAATAGAACCTGCATTGTTAATTATAGATACAATTGATGGAATAAGAGTTTCAAAATATATTCATGACTCAATGTTCAAAATTGATGAAATAATTAACGAAGTAAGAGAAATAGCAACAAGCCAACAAATAATAGTAATAGGAATATCTCATACTACAAAAGGAGATTCAAGATTAGCTGAGTTAGATGAACATAGTGGTAAACATTCATCATCTATAGCACAGAAAGCAGATACGGTTATAGCAGTTGAAGGATTAAGGAACAGTATCACAAGAATGATACGGTCTAAGAAGACAAGAGATGGTGAACCTTTTTCCGTTACCTGTAATTTCTTTCCTGAAACATTCAGGTTTATTCAGGAGATAAAATAAAAGGAGGATATATGCCAATGCATGTAAGTAAAGAAACGACATACGACCTCGTTAGCCAATATCTTGATTTAAGATTGATGTTAGACCTTGAGTTCGATGGATATGAGTTAGATGAACACTCAGAAAAGGAAACATTAAAGCAACTTGATAGGATAGAAAAGGCAATGCTGGACAAGACAGAAAAACTCCATTGGGTACTCAATAAAATGAAAGAATCTGAGTTCTCCATAAAAGCAACAATAGAAGCACATAGAGACACGGTTAATAAACTGAGAGATAAACAGAAAAGTATCTTAAATTCAAAAGAACGAATTAAAGGTTTAATAATGTCTATTGTGGAGCAGACAGGCAAAGAAAATGCCAATGGTAATCTTCAATTAAAGACAGATACAGAATCTTATACTATCGTAAATGCATTCGGTCCTGTAGAGTTTGGAAATGAAGATGATTTACCAAGTATTTTCAAAAAGTATGAATTGAAAGTTGACAAGAAAGGTCTTAGGAAAAATGTACTTGAATATGATGGTAACACACCATATGCAAACTGTCCTAAGATAAGGAGGTTAACAATACGATGAGATGGACAAGATGGTTTTGGCGTTTAACTACAATGATGAATCCTGATGGTGATATCCATGGTAAGAGAATAACTCTTCTTACATTGTTTCACTTCATAATACTATTAAGTCATAAGAAAGGAACTCATCTTTCATTTGGTGTAGGAGTAGGTCCTTGTGAATTAGCAGTCCAAGCAAGTGCTTGGTCAGTAAAAGAGATGTGGAATGATAATGTCGGCTCAGCTTAGTAGAACAGAAACAGCAACTTTAAAAGATGCTCTTAAGTTAGCTGAAATGATATATGCATATTGCAAAAAGGAACAGGAATTCAGAATTGTGAAGACCTTACTTGAAAAAATAGAAGTTGAAGAATTAAAAGCAAAGGACATTCGTGTCGGTGCTAAAATTAACGAAGAATCAGAGACGGGGTAAAAGAAACCGTCAAAGGGGTGCTGAGCTCCAAAGGCAAGTTGTAAGACTTGCTAAAAAGTATAAATTAGAAGCTTACAATAGAGATAGAGGTGGGGCTCAGCATGAAAAAGGTGATGTACAAATCCACAATGGATATTGGGGATGTAAAAGACGTAGCAAGATTGCGAACTGGTTATATCCAGAAAAGGAAGAAATAGGTGTATTCTTTAGAGAAGACAGAGGTCGGATGTTAGTATCTGTTGAGCCTGAATTCTTATTAGAACTAATGTCTATGGCATTAGATAAATTGGAACAGAGTTAGAACCACAAGCATGCTAAAAAGCTGGTACAATTGCAGCGTGGGGCACCAGCCTGTTCCAATCAATTTGGGGGATACGCGAACGCCCCCCATAAACTTGATAGAATGGCGATTTCGTCGTAAAAGAAACAGAACCGAAGAGGATGTACGGAAACCTGTGACGTAGGTGATGGCCAGTCTCTTCCTATCAATAAATCTTTGAATATATCGGATTCCGTGTGTTCAAAGGACTTAAATCTCATATTATTAGTACCATATGCTAAAGCTGAGAAATATGGCTAAGCTTATTCCAGGAACCATTAAGTTGGGGATAAACAAGGCTAATGTATGGGTGAAGAGGGAGCAAATGATTGGTGCAATGGACAGAGTCCCTGTCCGCTCTCTGGTTAGATTCCAGGCCCCTCTAAGATTTCTATTTGGGCAATACAGTAATTTGAACATAAAGGACGAATTATGCAAGTGAAATTGTCTTTGGTTGGCGACTAAAGGTATTGCCCGAACTAATTTTTCATTAAACTTATAGGAGGACAAAATGAAAAACACACAAAGAAGAATGAACACGCGAAGTAGAACGAAACCATTATCAGTTGATATGTTAAACTATTTAGATAATGTTCAAAAAATGTACAACCAAAAAGCATTACACGTTAGGAATGGAAGCGATAAAGAAGAGTATAGATTAGACTTACAATATATATCTACATTTGCTCTTATAGGTATTTTTCAAAAACTTGATGAACTCTCTATAATTGAAAGGGAGAAAATATGATTCTGGAAGTTAAGCAATGGCCTGAAAGTCAAGAAGTAATGGGAGAAGAAGGTTGGTTCTTCATAAGTAGTAGTAGTCATGATAAAGAAGAACATGATTTAATAGGAGATGCGGCTTATGCAAGAATCTTAGATAAATCAGAATACATTCTTTTTGAGAAAACTACAGCTGATGAGTTCAATAAAGACTTTATATCAGCACAAGACCCAGGAGATGAACATCAACAAAAAGATTACGGTCCTCCATATGGTCCACATAATCCAACAGGAAACGAAAAACCACCAAATTGTAGTTAAAAATGAGTGGTGACTGGAAAAGCTGGACACATGGATTCCCATATACAGGATTAGATGACCCTGAGTACATCAAAGCCAGAGAAGAAACATTCAATAAACACGGAAATGGCTGGTGGTGGAAAAATGGTTGGTGGAACGGTCACACTTTAACACCAAGGGTTAGACAACAACAATACAGAGCCGAGAGGGAGAAACAAAATGTTTAGTTTTAATGGTAGTGGGAAAAGAAAAGAAATATGGGAAAGACAACCACGGAAAGAAAGATTCTTTGGAAATTCAAAAGCTGGAAAAGATAACCTTATTCTTGATATATATCGCTGTATGCTACTTGATATGAAAGATAAAGGCACCTTTACCAATAAAAGTCCAATATATTTGAGATATAAACAATTATTGGAAAAGTCAATTGATAATCAGATAACAGAGGAACCTAATGAAGAAGAATAGTCTGAAACATAAAATAGAGAAACTGAATCAACATATAGCTAATCTTCATAATAGGTTATCGAATTTGGAAGTTGTGGTTAGTGCATATGTCGAAATGAGACGAAATGGAAAGAAACTCAAAAAATACCTTGATAAAAAGGCAAAGGAAGTAAAAGAAGATGAAAACAATACTACTGTTTGAGCTTTTCGTGCTGATACAGATTGCTATTGCAATCTTTGTATATCAAATTATATGGAAAGCTTGGAAAGAACGATAATATGTCAGAAGGTGGGGGTCAAAATGAATCTCCTGTTCAGTGTATAAAATACGCAGGCCCCCATTTTCAAAAAATTGCCAAAAATCCTATATCGGTTTTCAGTTTTTGGTTTTCAAAGTTCAAGCAGTGGTATGCTCATTTCCGTTGAAATTTTTTTTAGAAACTCTAAATAAAGCGTAAACGTCGCACTATTCTTCGTCATCCATTCCAAACGCATCTTTCCAATATGCAGTAGACTTACGCTGAAACCGATGTAATGGTATACCTGTCATATTTTCAACAATCATTGAAGGATTATAGACTGTCCGAGCAGCATCCCTAACTAATCTACCAAATGGATACCACGTATGTATATAATATGATGAGAACTTATCAAAGCTACCATCTACTATAGTTGATACTATATTTAAAGGAAACCTCGTAATTGGGGCTGTAAGGGGCTGAAGTGGTGCCATCGCAGTTGTAGGCCACTGACTAAAGAAAGCTCGCTCACGCTCCTTCTCATCGCCAAATAACCACTGTGCTGTGTCTACCATCCATGACATTGGTGGTGGTAGTGCATAATCAAAGATTGAACCTACGAACATTGTCCCTAGAGCTAATGCCATCATATCTGTAGTCATCTGTCTTGTGTATCTCTCAAAGGGCTTAGTTCCTGGTTTGAATCCATAAATCTTAGCAGATTTATATATATGTCTTCTAAATTTTATTGAATTCCACGCAAAAGGCTGGAACCTAGTCATAACCTTACCTAATGCAGTGTTAGAATAATTAGTTCTGAAAGCAGCATGATACATAAACTGCGTAGCCTCAACACCTTTCTTTCCAAAGTATATTAAAACTGGAGAGTCCCAAGGTAATTCTTCAGACACAGGCATCAATGCTTCACGGGCATTCAGATAATGAGCCAGAAATGCACGTTGCCTTAGCCATACCTCAGACCGCTGCATAAAGGCTGCACCCTTATCAACTATACTATCTACAACACCATACTCTACACCTAACTCCCTTATCGTTAGATTTGCTTCCTTGTCAGTAAGCATCGGGTTTAACCTACGCATACTAGAAATCTTTTTTACAACTGAAGTAATAAATTTCCTATTTTTATCTGGTCTCCAAGTAGGGTCAAGTCCTATCTCTGATTTCATATAGTTATCAATTACACCAATAACTTCAAGCCATTGACCTATATCTTCCCTTGTTTTAATCTCTACATTTTTATACTTCTCTCCTGGCTTATCTGATAAAATCTGATACGTAGCGTTCTGAAAGATGTTATCAAGCAACCATTGCGTACTAAGAGAGTTCTTGTAGTGCCTCAATCCAGCACTTGATATAATATTCTCAGAACCACCCATTATATTACCAATAGACGTTTTAAAGTGAGACAGAAGACTGATTAAACTATACTTACCCTCTAACACACCAAATTTATGTACCATACGTGCTAATACTTGCTTCCTAGTCTTAGGGTCTTTAGGTAATTCACCATAGAATGGCATCTTCCCACCCAAGAGTTTAGTTGATATCTTATCAAGATACTTTGTCGCTACCTCATCAGAATACAAATAGTAACCAGTTCTATAGGCAGCCAACTTATTTACATCTTGCTCTACCATACGGGTAAATTTTAAAGTATCACTGGCTCCTATCATTGCAGGTGTCATTTTTTCCAAAGCCTTGGGACCATCTTCAGCTAACCGTTCATTCATAAACTTTTCTTTTTCTTCATCTATTAGTTGCTGTTGCTTTGCAGTCAGCTTTAGTCCATCTAAATATCTTCTTATTACCCGTCCCTTCTTAGGAGTTACCCCATAGACTGACTCAGGAAAGAATGTAGGATAACCTATAATCTTTTTAGTCATTCCCAACATCATGTTAGCCCAATTATCTGTCTCTTTACCTAAAGAATGCTCACCCCTACGTCCTCTCTCTATAAATCTATCTATACCAATACGAGCTCTTATTGCAACAAGATTATTAAAGTAAGCCCTAGACCATCCTAATACATAGTCATCTAAAACTTTTAAATCTGTTCTATATTCTGGAAGTGGTATGTCTCCTCTTGAGAATGAAGAGGCATGTCTGGAGCTGAGCCTGAGCTTATGCATATTCTCAACATCACCACTTCTAGTCATGAGCCACTCTACTGTTTTCTCTCCCATACTCATGTCTTCATCTAAAGAGCCCATTTTCATTCTATCATATCCCTGTCTTTTAAGATAAATCATATGGTCCATTGCTTGTGACTCTGATATGTCACCTCTATTTACCTTTTCCATCAACCATTCTGGTATAGGTTCTAATCCTTTCCCCACTGCATCTGCATACCCCTCTAAATACTCAATCATAGCATCACTATTTGCTTTGCGAGCAGCACGGGTATGAGTAAAACCTGTATGGTGGAAGTAAAAATCTTTTGTGATTTTTCCTACTGCAGTTTTCTCTGTTGGTGGAGGGTTATCTATTCTATACTGTCTTCTAAATACACGCCTTTCTTTCGCATCTAATCTCTTCCTACTAACTAAGTCCTCCAAGTCTAACTCATACATTAACCTACTTACAGCAGGATTACCTTCAATAGTAATATCTGTAAATGGACTTTCGCCTATAATAGAACGTAAGATTCTCTCTGTAAAAGAACCCTTTAATTTACCTGCATCATCTATAACATCTGCTTCATTGTAAGGTTTGTAAATGATTTCATTACCAAAGTCTTCAAAGAAGGTAGTAATATCATCTTGAATTCTATTTCTCAGATACTCAGCATCAACTTTAATCATAGTACCGTCTTTATCTGGTATCTGAAAAACCTCACCCTTAGCTAATAGCTCCTTATATCTCTGCTCAACATCTAGCCACCTTCTTTTATATATTGCTAAAGCCTTCTCTTTTGTAAACTGGTCTTGATAGCTTCTTCCATCCCCATTCCGTTCCATGCTTCTAATAGCTATATCTGCAAGCTCCTTACCCTCATCTATTTGCATAAGATAACCAAATGTTTTAGCTTTCCTATCTCTCCAAACATTCGTAAGGGAATTTGTATGCACAATAGCACGCTCACCTGTATCCTGTATAATTTTAAACATACTCATAGGTAATGAAGTTTTAGCTAATCGTATATCTCCATCTTTAGTCATAACTGGCATAAGAGACGCACTCTCTATTGTCCTCATATCATTTGGTGTCATTATTTCATCTAATCTGCTGTAAAAATTGTAATGATGTTTCCAATTGACAGGCATTTCATTTTGCTTATGCAAATCCATTTCCCTAAATGACCTGACAAACATTCTAATATCATCCCACGTTAGATGTTCTACAGGTCTACCAACAAACTCTTCTGTTGCTATCATTCCTGGAATTACTTTAGCCAAATCATTAGCAAAGTTAGGATACTTTTTTAGATAGTCTGTAAATGCATCAATCAACATAGCCTCTTCAGTAGTTGGTTCACCTAATGCATCTTTTAATTTATCAGCCGCCTCTACATCAACTTTTAATTCAGTCTCTAATAATTCACGAGCATTTATATGGGCATCTTCTGCTGTGACTTTAGGTTCAGGGTCACTGCCTTCAAGTTGTGATACCTCCTCCTCTTTTGGCTCCTCTACTTTATACTCTTCTCTGTAATACTTTCGGAGAGCTTTACCAATTGCCTTCCTATAATTAGCTTTAGTCTCAGTTGGGATAGCCTGAGAATTCCACCCAACTGACTGTCTGCTGGTCATGTTCATCTCTTTAACTATTCCTTTTATCTGTTCATTTACATCCTCAATACGTAAGTTATCATAAGGAATCCCTGACATCAATTCATCCTTAATCTTATATGCTGTATCTAACTCAGCCTTATAAGCTGCCCACTCCTCAGGATTCTGCCACTTCAACGGACTAAGCATATAGGCATCAAAATATTTAACCAACAACTCTTTTTGTAAACCTAACTGTTCAGCCCTTACTCTCAGTTCTTCTCTATAGTTTATCATCTTTTTATCAAGTATATGTCTAAGGTCAGCTTGAGTTATTGAAGAATTCCTAGCCTTACCACGCTGATAAGTACCTTCAGCCTTAAAGTCTGTAGCCATACTTGCTATTTCATCTAGTATATCATACTCTGAACCATGATGTGGTAGAGGCATTGTATCTCTGATTCTTTTTCCGATAGGTACAATAATATCTTTCGTAGCTACCCAATCATGAAAATCATTTAATAATAATGTTATATCTGAATAAGCTGCACTCCCATGTATTGACAGATTTTGTCTACCTGCAAGCCTTAAGAAAAGAGAACCCTCTTCAAATTCTCCAAGCTTATTCTGTTTTCTTAATTCTCTTATAACCTTAGCTGTATCTACAACCTGCTGTAGGTCAAGTTTGAAGTTATATGTACCAAATTCTTTAGCTGCTCTAGGAAGGACACCTTCAAACTCTACTTCCATCTTAGTCATATTAGATATAGCCTCTAACTGTTCTGAGAATCTCCATGCCCTATGTTGTGCAAAGTTATACCCAAAGAGCTTTCTATTTAAATCCATTATAACATCAAACTCTGTATCATATAAGTCATTCCACTTAACACCACCTGACCTTTCCTCTCTAACAAGTTCATTAGTTTTAGGGTCAACCTTCTCAATATAATATTTACTTTTAAATGCAGTATCAAAAAGCATCTGTCTTATCTTCTTATGACTATGCATAGTCCTAGCAGCATCTAACGTATTATTCTGAGCATTATATACCATGTATCTAAAGGTATCTCCTGGAACTTTATCTATACCAGCCTGTGGAATGTATTTATTATTAACCTCTAGTTCCATTATTGCAGTCTTACCTTTACCTAGGTCTTTATGAAGAACATATTTACCATCATTCTTTATGGCAGTAGATAACAATATCTGTATCATTTGAGATGAATTAGTTACTGTACCTACAGCTTTGTTCCCCATGTATGAACCTTTTGCAACATGCATTCTCATTCCAGGCATAAACACAGAGCTAGGAGCTTCAAGTAACAGTGACTCTTTAGATTTCTCATCAATACCAAAGTACTTCTTAAATAATTCAGGGTCTTTCAGGTTTTTAAGCTTACCTTCCGCATCTTCAAGCTCCTTTGCCATCATCCTATAAGCTTCTCTTATTGGCTTAGGTACTCCACGGAAACTATGATGAGTATCACCATCATTGTCAGCACCACCCATTAGATACTTATCTTCAGGATGTAGTAACAATCCCCATCCTCTCTCCTTTAGGAATCCCCTAAATCCTCTCATATCTCTTATACCAGAAGCACCAGACACTGGAACACGACCACCAAACAAAGCTAAGTCATCAAGCATTCTATCAAGCTCTGCTTGTGGACGCTTTTGCTGAACAGCTCTATTGTATTTATTAAAGGCTTCTTCTCTAGTAATATACTCATCGCCAAAATTTATCTTTTCACTAGCCCAGTTACGCTGAACCATCCACTCTCCTGGCTTGAGATTATATTTAGCACGATACTCAGAGGTATTCCCTATCATACGCATATACGATGCTTCTTTCCACCGAGGTTTAAATGCCCTTCTAATAATATAGTTACCTAAGGTCTTTTTTACCCCCTGACTTATCTTTCCATCACCCCAAATACTAAAATCATAATTAGACTCTTCTAATACACCCTTTACGGTCATAGACTGAGCATTATCGAACTCTATTTCCTCTCCATACTCAGATTCCTCCCACATTTGCCTCTCAAATGACCTGAATATAAATTTTAATACGTCTCTAGTCATCTCTGACGTAGGATGCTTTTGTATTATATCTAGTATAACCTTGGTACCTATATCATCTAAGTCTATCTTACCTCGCCCAAAACCTATCGTTCCTGGAACGTAAGGACTCTCACCTGACATCCACTCTAATGCTCGGTTGTTTACGCCTTCTATCCCTATTAAACGGGGTTTAAATATGTCATCTATAAAAGAATCTATAGGTTTGTTGCCTACTTGTTCAGGAATAAGCTTGACATGCATAGATTTTATCAAATCTCTAGGACCAGTAGCCTTCTTATGACTATCTGTAACATTCATATTAACCTGTATTTCACTAGGTTGCATTTTATAAACATTTAAGTCCCCTGTTAATTCCCATTCACCACTCTTTGAATTGAAATCTATCTTAGTTGGAAGACGGTCTCCCTTTACTTTTACACTAGTCATATATAATATATTAGTGATACCATGCTTCACCATAAAATCATCTTGTGCTGTACTAGCTCTATGCACACCTGGCTTATAATATAATAACCCGTCTGTTGCACTACGTATTGCTCCGCCCCATTTCATAAATCCTGTCTGAGGGTCCTGTCCAAAAGCATATACTATATCATCAAAGAGCCTACTATATGGATACCAGTCACCATCAGTATCACTCTCATACCTAGCGTCTTCCTCAACTATAATAAACCTTAATTTTCCATCACTATCTACATGGTCTCGGACTTCTCTAGCATGCACAGACATTTCAGTACCACGTATCAATGTCTGTCGCTTATTAAAATCAATCACATCCTTAAACAAACCAAGAGCCTTATCAAGACCACTATAGTTCTCTTCCATAAGGTATAGTATATTAGATGTTACTTTCTTTTCATGCCAATCAATAGCCTCATCTCTTTCTGGACCTTCAGACTGGAAGATTCCACGCCTCTTTAATTCCCTGTTAATATCATCTTCCATTACCTCATCAAACTTAGGGTCAAGAGCTCTCAGTTCATCCCTGAAGTTCTTAAATTCAAATACTTGTCCACCATAAGCCTCGAACTTCATAGCTTCCTCATTGAATCTATACCCAAAAGTACTGGCAAACTCTATCATAGACTTGACAGTATCAAAGTTTGGTATATCTATGCGAATAATAGGCTTACCTGCAGTAGGAGAATAATTAGGAGTAGAAACATACTGTTGCCAGTCCATCATTATTTCACCTGGAGTCTGTCTAGGCTGTCCAGTATGTACTCCAGGATGTAGTCTTCTAGTAACAATTTGCCCTTTATTATTTGAGCCACTATAAATATAATACCCTTGGTCTCTAAGTTGAGTCTCCATTAGATTCCAATCTTTCTGGCTTAGTACAGGCTCGTCAATAATCCATCTATCCTGTGCTGAACTAAAGTAAGCCTTCTTATTATCAAGGGGGTCAAGTTCAATCGTTACATCTCTAGGATAACCATTCTCCATTACAGTAAATCTGCTTAATATTTTATTTATAGATTGTTCGCTTTTAATTCCATGTATCCTCTGACCTTGTGTAGGTACAGCTCTTTGACGATAAAGAGTAAACCCAGATTTCTTATCCCAAGTTAATAATGGACGATTTACAAGGGACTCGGCACTCTTAAAGAACTGCCTTACTCTCTCTTCAAAATGCCTTGGCTTTATTGCCTCTGGTGCATACTCTGAAATTGTATTTAAGAATTCTTCTACACCACCACCACTTTCCAACACCTCTTTCTTTATCCTTCTTAAATCATTTTGTATAGCCTGTTTTGAGTTAACATAAGGAGCTTCATCTCCTCCTACTTCTTGTACTGAGTCAACAAACTTATCAATGATATTCTTTACTACAATTAAATCATCTCCAGCTTCTCTTTCAATCTTTTTAGCTTCCATTAAGGTAGTCATCTCATCATCTGCAAAGATATCTAGTTCAAGTGTAAGTTGATTAGGGTCTTTAAACTTTCCTCCTTTAGTTCCAGCAGGAAACTTTTGTTCAACTTTAAATTCTTCTCTAGGAGCACTCTTTAGCTTAATCCTTGGCTCTTTACCTGTATGGTATACAGTATACTTAGCACCAATCTTATCTAAATAATCTATAAAGTGAGAATCAACACCAGGCATATCTCCTACAATGAAAGTAGAACCAATTTCATGCTCTTGGTCTATTGCTTTTCGTACCAGATGAGATAAGGGTTCCTTCCTTAATGAACCATTTCTTGCCAACATAATATTCTTAGTAGGCTTAGGGTTAATAGCATCCCAGCCCTCCCTCATCTCAAATATGTATCTCCTCTCTGAATAGTCTTCAACAGTATCTAAATGTCTAGCACTAGTTAAAGTAGAGGATTCTCTTTTTAAGGTCTTTACTTCAAAGATACCACCTTCAGCAATTTCACGCATCTTCTTATCTTTAGCATCACCTTCTGGTGTCCCCTTACCTGCTTCTCCTCCTTCTACCCTAATAGATGGAATTTGTACCTCAGTAGGTATCTCTGCAGGAACTTCTTTAGAGACTCCTAGTCGCTCTGCAGCAAACTTTGCAAGAGCATCTGCATGACTTCGACCTCCATCTTTTTTAGATATCTCTGTATAATATAATAAATTCTTACCTGTAAGAGCTCCTTTATCTATCTCGTCTAATATCCATTGTCTACGGTTAGGCTCTATATTTTTATACTTATCTCCTTTAAGCCACTCTTCATATGCCTCTACAGATGCCCGAATTGTCTTCTTATGCTTTTCTGTTCCTTTGAAAAACCTAGAAGAGAAAGGATTTCCATAATGTTTATTACCTTGCTTCCGTAAAACATTAACACCATCTCCTTTTGCTTCGGCAGCCTTAACAGCAGCCACTCCCTTTAAATTCTTAACGATAGGAGCAGTATCTATATCTACTCCCTCTGTTGGAGTCTTCTTCTGTGAATTCTTTTTCTTAGCCTTTAGAGCCTCTGGTCTATTAGAATAGCCCTGACCATCAGGGTCCGTTAGATAGTACAATCCTCTCTTAGGAAAGTAAGCAAACTTAAATCCTACTTTCTCTAATTCACTCACTATCTTCTTTAAATCATGAGAAATAGGATGCTTGTCTATATCATGAAAGCCTTCCATATATTTCATTAAATCAATAGCAATCTGGTTCTCTTGTTTCCAGGCATGTCTTCCATCTGTTACCTTGGAAGCTTTATACTCCTCCAAATGCCTTAGTACCTTTTGTCTACGTGCTAGACCTGCAAATGCATTCCAATGAGTAGCTTGGTAAGCAGTAAAATCAGGACCCTCTTTTTCAACAACTTCTGAAAATATATCTTCATCCATAAGTTCGATTGAAGGCTTATTCTCATGCATAGATGGGTCCCTACGTCTCCATGTTATCCAGTCCCCATGATATGCTCTGTGAAACAGCCTTCCACCAAGCTCAAGAAATATATCTGCACCTGGTGTTCCATATAAAGTGGAGATAGATTTTTCAGTACCATGTACTGGGTCAAATATAAAATCTGTTATCCATTCTTCAGCTTGACCATCATCCATCTCTCTGAATTTCTTTGCAGTCTTCTCACCCCACATTTTGTCAATATCCATAGAGATATAAAAATCATAGTCACTACCCTCCTTAGCCTCTCCTGTTACTCTACTACCAACCAACTTAAGGTTTAATATTGAACCAGATTTCTTTAGGAAATCTAGCTGTTTATATATATTCTCTGGAAATGTTGTTGTACCAGGTCTAATGACCGTCTTCTCTTGAATCTTTTCAATAGCATCCTTAACCTGCTGATTAGATTTCTTAGTAACCTTCTCAAGAAATGGTTTATAGAACTCATCATACTCAGGGTCTCTTGTTATATCAGCAAACTCAGCAGGGGTAGTCCCACTTATCAAAAACTCTCTTTGCTCTGCTGTTAACTCAGGAAATACTCTTTGAATGAGCTCTCCACTCATCCATTTTTCTACCGTTTCTTTAGTCGCTCCAGGAATGAGCATCTGATAAAATTTTCCAGTTAGAGACTGCTTTATAACCATAGCTCCATCTTTGTTAAAGCTAAAGATGTCTCCATTTTTAGCCTGCATTACATTCTCTGTAGCATCTCCACTAAATTTCCTAACCTGCTCTGGAGTTATTTCACTAAAGATAGCCTCTTCTTTAGGAGCTTCTAAGGCAAATTCTTTCTTTACTTTGTCTGCTTCAAAAACAACCCTATTAGCTTCTTCAATACCTTCTCTGCCCTCAAAAAGAGCAAGATTATATCTTAAAATTGCTGAATTTAAATCCTCTGATAGAAGTGGCTCAGTATTATCAATGTAATTATCTATATCCTGTATCTTTTCAAGATTAGGTCCCAGTCTCTCAGCATATTGCTGTGCTTCAGCTAGAATTTCTTCATAAGATTCTCCTTCATTACCTAAGCGAGCAACATCAGCCATCTTATTCACCCAATTAAAGTAGTCTCTTATTGGATGTTCAGCAGGAATCTCACTAAAAGGAACCTCTCTGGATTCAGGAGCTCCTTTCTCTTTAAAGAGTTCACTTAAATCAAATTGCATATTAGCATGTCTAAAGAAATCTTTTGCTTTAAAATGTTTGAACTGCTCCTTTACTCTATATTCAGAACCATTTATCATTACCTGCTCTATAAACTTTCCAAACAAATGCTTTTCCATCAGAGCTCCATAAGATATTGGTCCAGCTTGATTCCTAAACCCAAATTCCAGTGCCTTTACCATTTCTCCAGCAGCTACTGACTTTTGTCGCTTGGCCCACCTATATAATGAATCAAATGTATCCTTTGTGGATGTAAAAGGTTTACCAGTCTTAGCAGACCTCTCTAAAATTCTTGACATTCCTATCCAAGCCTGATGTATATCACCACCTGCATCTCTGTTTTCTAAGAATTCTTTCCACTCCTTAGTCTCTATTCGCTTTAGTCCTAGCAACTCTATAGCTCTTGCATTTATTTCTGCTTCTGAAATTTCACCATATTGGTCCAGCTCAAGATGGGCTCTCTCATGAGCAACAAGGAAATCCCTTATAGATAATCTACCTGGTCCCATGGAGGAGGTTTCTCTCATCAATGCTGCATAGTCACCAGACTCAACCATAGCCTTCAGAGTCTCTGGGTCTTGAGACTCCAGTATGTCTTCAACTGAAGACCTTCTAATTAAAGCTTCATTTATATGAATTTTACCATCAACTATGCCAGCAGGTATCGGTCTGCCTTCCGCATTTACTATATCATCAGATGAAATAATCTCTACTGGCATATTCTTTTCAATTTTGTCAACTAATATTTTATCAGCATCCTCCATTGGCATTGCATCTATGTCTCTATCAGACCAACCTAAAACCTTTAGCTTTTGTTTATTCTCTGGAGTTAGCTCCTTTATAATTCCTTCAGAGCCTACCTTATTTATCCTATCTCTTACCCACTGTAGACTTTCAACATCAGAGATGTCCTTCCCTACCTTTATATGCTTTTCAGCTTTAACATACTGGTCAAATAAGGCATTTATTTCCTTACTAGAATAAGAGTCTGCAAGATATTCTATATCAGTTGTCCCTGCTACTAATCGTTCTAGATTAGCTCCAGGATGTACTGCTTCAGTATCTCTGGCATTTTCAAACACCAGCATTCTACCCTTACCTTCAAAGAAACTCTCTATTCCCTTATTTTCATATTTCTGCGTACCTTCTATCCCTTCACTTCTAAATTGATTATCAGATACTTGTTCAAAAAACTCTTTGCTAGTAAGGAATCCCTTATTCTTAAGTAGAAACATATTTCCTTCTATCTTAACCCATCCATAATCGCCTTCACCTATAACATCAAGTCCTAATGCTTTAGCTTCCTCCTTAGACCTTATAATTGTAAGTTTACTTTCATTTAAAAAACTAGCAATGTTAGGTATGTCCATACCAAGAGAACTGTCTGTAATTTTAATAGGGTTAATCATAGAACCCATAACATTCCAAGAGCCTGGCTTAGGGTCAGGTGTTGGGTCAGAAGAAGGAGCATCTGCTGTCCATAAGGGGTCTTTCGTTAAGTCTAACTTCATCCACCAAGCACGATAAGGAGTAGTTGGTGGAGTACTAGATGTACTTTGGTCTTGATGAAATCGTTTACCTGTATGTGGAGATAGACCACCATCACTCATATCCTCACTATCAAACTCAAAGCCCATCTTTTCATAAAATCCTTCTGTACCTGGCTTTGCTCTAACCATTATGTGGTCCTTTTTACCACCAGTTTTATATCCTCCACCTATAAATTCTTTCTTAATAGCCTGTATTACTCTTGTACCTTTGTTCTGACCACGTAAATCTGGAGCCATAGCAATATCACCTATCCTAAAGGGGTCTGTTAGATGTCTGCGTATTATGACTCCTTCTCCCTTAAGCGTTAAAAGCTCACCGACAGATTCAAGACTCATTACTCTTAATCTATCTCGTTCTTCCTTTGTATTAGAAACCGATGGGTCAGCAGATGCTGTAGTTTTAATCATACCTTCCTTTTGTATCTCTAACGCTACTGCCTTAACTCTTTGGACTGCATCTGCGTTATACGCTTCATGCAATAAATTATTAGGAGACCTTAGTACCTGTGTAATTGCGTTTATTGTATCATCTATTTTATAACCCTGTCCAGATATATTATCCAGTAGAACCTTTTTTATCCATGCCCTATCTTGCGTCTCTCCCAACTGTGTAAATATATCACTCAGGTTCTTCAGCTCTGATGGTTCAGTAGTAAAATTCTCTTGTGATATTTTTTCATCTAGCTTATCTAATTTTGATTTAACACGAGCATTAGATGCCTTATTTTCAGCTACTGTCTTAGCATCCAATTCTACAGAAGTATCATGCCAAACAATACTACTTCGTATTCTCTCTGCATCTTCTGGACTTTCGGACTTTCTTAATGTATATTCATACATTTCCTCTAAGGCTTTTTCTATATGGTCTGCCTGTTCAAGCCTAAATGAATCATAATTACGTTGATATACCCAGCCCCATGCATCATCATCATTTAATCTTGCAGCTTCTTTAGCTGGCAAATCATTTATTAGCTTCTGTCTATCACTACGCTCTTTCAATAACTCTTTAGCTCTAGATATTTCCTCTCCACTGCGACCTTGTGATGTCATAATACTTTCAACATCTAAGCTATTCAGATTCAACTGCTTCATACTGTCCCACCCAAGAGCCTTGGCCCGTGCATCTAAGCTTCTACCAGATTCAATAAAAGCTTCTGCTGTCTCCTTAAGTATAGGACTTCTTTGCATCTTGGCATTACCTTCACGAAACTGCTCTTTCATCCAAGAGTTTTTCCAAGGTACTTTTTCATCAGCATCCTTGGTTCTCTCATACCAGACTGGCTCAGTCTTACCGTCTATATCACTCTCTTTCTTTATAAAAACTCTACCATCAGTAAACTCAATCACCTCATCTAATGGTATAGCATCAACATCTGTTTTCTTATGCTGGTCTGCGATTGACCTATCTATAGTTTCCAGCCACTCTTGTTGCTGAGCAATAGTATTTATCTTATCTAGAGCCTCATCGCTCATAGCGTCTTCTTTGTTGAATCCTTCTACACCTTTTTCCCGTGCACTTGCAACCATTCTAATGAAAGCTTCTGAGTAGACACTCTTTTCTCCTTCTTCCTTCTCCATATCAAGTTCATACAACTGACCCATATGTTTTCTAACTTTATCATTGACCCAATCTTGAGAATCTTTCCCTAAAGTATCATATCCATCAGTTAGTGATGGGTCAAAATGGTCACGTATATTCTTAGACTGATTCATTTTAACAAAATGCTTACCACCCTGTTTTATATAAGCAGGCTTTGTTCCTCCACCAAAGAATGCACCCAGAAGTGTTTCATATACTACTACTTCAGTAGGTTGGTCACCTGCCTTTGCCATTCCACCCATGAATCCTGCACCTACAGCCATCTTTGCAACAGTTTCAAGAGCACGCTCACCTTTTGTTACAAGCAGTGGGCTCTCATGCCTAAGTAATTTATCTATCCTCATAAAATTACCTATCCCACCAAAGATAGCACCAGCTACAGCACCATGTTTAGCTGACTCAGCCATTGCTTGAGGACCCTGAGTCCACGCAGAAATACCAGTAGCCAACCCTAATCGAATAGCTTCTTCAGCAATAGCTCCAGTTTTAGGATTCTTAGCCATGAACTTAGCAGCATCCCAGCCAGCTAGCTTAAGTCCACGAGCACTTCGGTCCATTGCTAGTTCTGCAAGACGGAATGGTACTGACTTTAATCTAAAGGGGGATTCTTTTAAAGCACGACCAAGCATTTTCTCTGCTATCGGGTCGAGAGCCGCCTTACCAGCTCGTTGTGCTTTGGTTGTACCAGCAACTAAGGGTTCTAAAGCTTTACGAGTTCTAGCTGCACCTTTACCTATAGTAGCTCCAGCTTTTAGAGCGGCTTTAGGTGCATATTTATTTGCCATGTAAGCCAACCAACCGACTTCATCACCTGGAATAGGCGAAAGCATAGCAAGAGCACCTATTATAATATCAGGAGCAAATCCTATTAAATGACCTATTTTGCCAGCAATTGCTTCTTGAGAATTACTAGCTTCACCAGCCCACCCTAGCGTAGTGAATCCTTCTACAACACCACTTACAGCATGGTTTAAAGTACTACCTAGGGAGCTCTCAGAAGACTTCATGTCCCTATTGAACTTATAACCGTACCGTTTACCTTGTCTCTCTAGGTCATCTACTTCGTCTTCATTAAATAAATATGGGGCAGTCTGATATAATTCAAGCTGATTCTGATAATTCAGCATCTAACATTACTTCCTTACTCTGTAGATGGTTGCATATCTGGTCTTAACTTCAATAAATATTTAACCTGGTCATCTATTTGTTTTAGATAGGCTTCGTAACCCTTGCCTTCATGTCTTGTATTAACCCACAATCTCTCAAAAGCATCTGTGTTCTCTGTTATCATATTTCTAACAGACATCAAATCAGTGTACATTTTATACACTTGCTCAGTACCTTTAAATGCTGTGATATATTCTTGAGGACTAGTCATAAGTTTATCTACTATAGCCTCAGTTTTACCAAGATAACTACCAAATGCTTTTGAAGTTTCAGTTTCATTCCACCCATACCTAGTCCATCCTTCTACTAAGTCAGGTTTCTTTGGAGGCATTCCATCTTGCATGACAAAAGCCTGTGCTTCTGCCACATTGCTAGCATCTACAATTTTCTTATTTTGAACAGAGATTACAAGAGCATCATTTACATCTGCAATTATTTGACCAGTTTTAAAACGCTCAGACTCTACTATCTTATTGAGCTGTTCTAAATATACTTCATCATCACCTGCTATAGCTTCTGGAGTAACTCCATTACTTAACAGATTCACTGCTTCAGACATTGATTTAAGATTAAATCCTTGAATTTGAGATAAAACTAGCAGTCTACTATTGTTACCATTTAATGCAGCCTCAATCAATTCTGCTTTTTTTATTGCAATCTCTTGCTCTGAATGCCATTTATACGTTGCCACCTTCTGTGTTTCTATATAGTTATTATCCGTATGCTGTTTAACAGCTAGTGCATGTTCTGCACCATGCTGTCTCACATTTTCATCAAAGTTCCTCTTGGATTCTGTCTGATAGAAATTAAACTTACTTGCATCAAGGTTTCCAGATGCAACTTGAGCCGCTATAGCCGCCTCTTGCCCAATCCGTCTCAATTCAGTATTTTTTACTGTGTCTGCTAGCTCTCCAGTTTTTATCTTCGAATTAAACTCAAATAGTGCACCTTCTACAAACTTTTGCTTTTGGACATCTAAGTTAAAGGACTCCTTTCGTAAACCTAGCCCCCTGCTTTTGATGTCATAGTCGAATTCTACCTGCTTCAGGCTTATAGTCTTTTCACCATCTATTTTACCTAGCTGTATCTCCTTATCATGCTCAAGCCTTTCTCTTGCAATCGCATTCTTATCAACATTATTTGCTATAATTTTCCCCTGTTGGATTTCATTAACAGCATTGTGTCTTGCAGTTTCAAGCTGTTTTTTTACCTCTGTATCTAAGGACTTATTAGTTAAAGCTTCAGATATCCTGTCTTTTTTGGCTTTAAGCCAATGTTGTGCAAAATCCCACTGAGGGGTATGCTTATGCATACTAATATTTACTGCCATGTTTTACTCCTTCTTAACTCATTACTGTTCCCGACACATCATCAAAAAATACATTCGATGAACTGGTCGAAATGTTATTGCCAGTCCCTGCGACTGGACTACTTCAGGACGGTAGGGGGGGAGCCCCAAACGCCATTGGTATCAAACTTATTACTTGATTGGTAAATGCATTAGACTCAGCTCTGTTCTGTGCAGCTTGATTATAACGACCTGTTATTTCAAACTGCTTAGAATCATTATATGCACCTGCATTAAACACACTGGCGTCATTCCTAGCACCTGCATTAAAGGCACCTGCAGCATTAGAAGCTGCTGCATTAAACGAACGAGACTGATTGATATCTTCTTGATTAGCTAAGTTCTGGTCTAAGTTTCTTTGAGCATCATCACCAGCTCCTGTTAAAGCTGAGTATGTCATCTGTCCAGCTTGACCGTATAGTCCTGTAGCGGCATTAACCAAGTTTGTACCTATCCCAACACCAGTAGTAAGCAATGTATTCATTCCCTTGGTAAGCTGTTCTCCTATTTGACCTGTATTTGCAGCTCCTATCAAATTATTTAACCCAAAGTTCTCATAACCTGACTTAGCTAATTCCTTTTGTTGACTCCTTGTAACTTCTCCTACACCTTCTGCAATGCCTTGTCCCAGAAATTGTCTCTGCTTTTTATTCCAATCACTAGTAGGGTCAATATACTGTTGAGCCTGACCAAATGTTGTCTCTCCTCTGTCAAATGTCTTCTGACCTTTATCATATAAAGACTCAATTCCCCGTGATACATTCTGAGGAGTGTTATATGTACCAGTTTCAGCATCATAAAAGGTAGGCTGATAAGTAAATGCCTGAGCCTCCTGTGGATTATAATAAAACGAATAGTCTAAATCTGGACCTGTAAAAAATTCACTAAACCAACTCATAATTAACTCCTTTTCCTAAATTTAAATCCTGTTTGAGTACTGCCATCATTAAATGTCACTATACTCTGTACCCAACCTTCTTCTGTCCTGACTTCAAGAGAATAATCACCAGTAACTGTTTTAACTATCCTTATATCTCCTGACTTTCCTTCAGTACCATCCCTAATTAAAGTAGTATCACTTGCATTAACAGCATTTATAATCTCATTGATGTCATCATATACCTGACTAAATGCCCTACTAATCTGTACTGAGTTCTCACCACTTACAGTAGGAGCTCTTTTTGTACTAATCCTAGGCATTATTTTATTGACCTTCTTCTAAATACTGTTCCAATAGCGTCTACTGTTCCTGTCTGACCTGCTAATTGATACTTAATCCATTTAGCAGTAGCATTAGCCCCACTGAGTGTATACACACCACTAGTAGAACCATCTGATACATGAGCTGTACTAGGAGTACCTTCTGAACTAACAAATGTACCTATTACATCACCAGTATGCCCTGCAACTCTTGTCTTCTTAAAAATCTTATATTGTGAATCTGTTTGCATAGTAAGTTTCTTGCTATGCCAATCCCATGTTCTGATATTAGCAGGGTGACCCTTATAATGTACTAGGTCAGTGCCATTACTATAAAACATTTCTCCATTTTTACCAGGTATAGTACTCTTTGGTTCTGAAGCAACGTCCCATAAATCCCAACGCTTACGTGCTAGATTATACGCCCAAGCAAAATAGTTACCATTTGACTTCATCATAACTACAAAACTACCTGACTTAGCATCAAATATTACTTCTGTATCTGCACCTAATTCTCCAGAATTAGTCTGCCAAGCCTTATCATCACCTCTCAAAATCTTGTTACCTATAGCAATAGGTTTCTGCCCATCATGTACAAATATATTATTCTTATCAGCAAAGCACATACCATATTCTGTAACTACAAATGCATCAGGACCTAAACATCCAATACCTTCAAAGGTATCTTCTATATACATACCATTAGGTTCACAACGATATAAATTATTTTCACCGAAAACGTACAATCTACCAGCAAACCCAGCCATAGCTACAGGATACGTAGGAATCCTTATTGTGTCTTTAATGATATTAAAACTATCAAAAGTTTGCCATCCAGACCTAAACACCCAATTCTTTATATCATCCAATTGAGGATGATAACACCGTGCTACAAAGTGATACCCATTGGTTTGAGCTGACAATCCATAATGAACATAGATATTATCCAATACTTCATTGATTCCAGTTGAACCCTCATATGAATTTCCTGGAGTATTATTATCTTTGATTACCCTTAGCCTTACTGTCTCCCATGCAGGATTAGTAGCATCTGATGCATCTAACTCAAAAGATGAATCTAGAGGCTGTTCTTTTACTAGCCGATAAAAAGACGGAGGAGTCAAATCAGGGTCACTTCCTGCTATATCAAATAAAGCAGCATATAGTCTTACATGTGATATCCTTTTGGATATCAAATCAACCCGTTTACATGTAATTGATACTTCAACATCTCTAGCTGCAGTTATATCTATAAATTCATTACCACTAGCATCTGTACCCTTATCCCCCATAGGAGACTCTTGATATCCATCATATAGAAACGTAGCCCTGTACCAAACACGGTCACCATTTTTATAGCCATCACCAGCCACTTGAGCCATAGTTATACTTAGGGTAGATTCTCTTATTGCAACAGCTGAACCCCATTCTTGTACCTGTCCTCCTACAAATGGAATACTCATCCACCTTCCTACGCCATTACCTGCAAACATATGAAGATTAGATGTTCCTGCATCTGGCGTAGAGATAGATGGTTCACTTACATCAATAGTAGTAAGGTCAAGTATCTCATATGAATCAGGATTATTAGTATCAGATTGTGAGGGAGTAGCAGCTAAGTACACTTTACTCGTTTCTGCTCCCACTACTCCTGCTGTCCAATAGACTCTAGTAGCATCATTGTAAACAGAAAACATAACATCATTAGCACTTAAATTTGGCTGTACGTCAGCAGTCAAATCTTCAGTATGCATTTGTGATATATAGGCACCATGAGCTTGACCCGTGTGAATATAACCAGTCATAGTACGGACTTGTATTACATCTGTAGGCTGATTCGTTCCACCGTTACCATGCCATATATATGCCTCGTCACCACTAAGAGGTCCTTCATATTTCCATGTAATGCCTACTTTAGACACATTACTACATTCAAAAAACATTTGCTTAGGTATGGTTATGTGCATATCCCCAGTTATTAACAAAGCAGTTATTCCATGTCCACCTGCTGTCCATAGTTTACTTGGGTCTAGAAGATCACCTGAGACTTTTTCTGGTACAAGCATAGAATAAGCAAAGCCAGCTTCGTCTGAACCACCTCCCATAGTCCAGTCTCCCAAATCATTAAATTCTTCCTCATCTTCATCAAATTGTGCTACATAATAATTAGCACTAGCAGTCGAACGACCAACTAATACCCAATCACAATGAGGAAAAAATGCCAGTGGTCCTAGTGACACACCACCTGACATAGATTGAGAATCTTTAAAAACAAGATCACCATCAGCCTCTATTTCTAACAATCTTAGATTACCAGTAAACGTAGAAGCTATCAAGTAAGTAGCAGTAGCACCCTTATGTACTAATAATTGACTATAACTAGCGTAACTATCAAAGTCTTTATGTACACTATTATCAATAGTTCCATTTGTAGAATAATGAAAGGAGTATACACCAGGAGCATGATAATTACTTGTTAAGAAGAAAGTTCTGTGTTCTGGGTCAATAGCACCATGTCTCCAATCTGCAGCAGAATTAGGACCTTCTGTAGTAATGTAATCTTGCAGAGTAGTTCTTGCTACGATTGCTAGACTGTCCACAGCACCACTATATTCATAAGTACTGAGATGGTTGTACCTATTAGTTTTACCAGAAGCTGTTATCAAAACATTATTTATAGGGTCTACCATAAGAGAGTAGCTCCCTGTACCTCCTACTCCCTGATGGTTAATATTTAAAAGAGTGTCTCGGTGGGTTAGTGTTCCATCAGCAGTATAACTAGCCCATCCAACTCCAGAAGTAGCTTGTGTACCACTATCAATACCATAAAAGATTAGCCCACCTCCTGCATAACCTGGGTGTATATCAACTGCAGCAGCATTTACATCATAGTCACCAACAGCATAATTATTGAGAGTAATAGCATTTACATGTGTCAGTTCATCAACGCTAGCAGAATCTGTATATTTATAAGATTTAAGGCTATTAAAAGCTCCATTATAAAGAATTAAAACTTTGTTATCTTCATCAATCATAAGTTTCATCCCTAAACCAAAGGAAGCATCTTCATCGTTTTCATCCATATGGTCACTAGTCACTCGCCTTAAATCTCCTACCGCTGTATTCCTATCCCATCTAGTCTCAGTTCTATATTGTCCTGTATATACTGCCCCATCTTTAAAACTACGTTGCATTTGATAAGGAGTGTGAGATGTTAGAAGTGCATACTGATTATTCCACGATGCCTTTGATTCCGCACTGTCTCCATCAACGTGAGGAGTATCTATCTGCCATACATATCTTTCTTCACCTGAAGCTCCAGTACTAGTTGTATCAGAAAGTGCAGTATCAGTAACATATCTCCCAATCCATAATTTATCAGTACTCGCTTGGGCTACACCAGTTTGGAAGAGATCAGATACCCAATCTTCATCTCCAACTTCAAATTCAGTATCATCTTGCAAATCTATTCTACGGGATTTATCTATATTTTGCCCACCATCATCTCTATCTTGTATGCTTATTGCCCATATTGTACCTAAATCAGGGTCCAGATTACTACCATCTTTATCATAAATCCAAAGTCCCTTATTCCCATCAGCATCTATATTCCTAATAGCTATACCTTGAGTTGCCTCAAAGTTAGCTCTCGACTTTCCAATAAATGTATTAGTTCCCTTCTGGAACTTATAGATATACTCTCCTCTCCATTCAATCCCATATATAAAATCACCAATAGTAACTGAATTATATATATCTGGAAAATCTGTTGGAGACCTCAGTATAGCATCTTCAATAATCATATCCGCTAATGGTTCAACTCCAAATTGAGGATTACGTTGAAAACCAATCCATCTTGGAACATCTGACTCTCCATTTCCCATACCAATATGTAATTCTTGGTTATGTGGTTCAAAAACTGGAGTACCCGTATTATTCTCAATTTCTGCAGACATAGTCTCTACTATAGGCAATCCACTTAAACCATATAAATCATCTATCTTTTTAAATTTGTCGGCACTAGGGTCATAGTATACTAGGTGATGGGTACCTGTATTATTTATCAGTCCCATACGAGTTGCATTAACAGGTGCTACTTGAAAGACAGAGGCACCGTCAGCAAGACCACCAGTACCAGGTCCTAACCATAGAACCCCTGATAAAGTAACACCATCACTATTAACATCTGAATAAGAGCATCCTGCAACATCTCCATTAGTATCAATAAAACTAATAAAGCCTTCAGCACCTGCTACACCTGCTCCATCATGAAATCCACTAGTACTGTCTAATACAATAGAAGTAGCATCAAATGCAAGAGCACCATTTACAGTATCAGTAATACTAGCATTTTTAGTAATAGGCTTGCTATCAGAAGAAATACCTCTTAGTACTCCGTCCTCAGCTACAGGGTCTATGTTTAAACTATAAGATGCCGCATCATCACTAATGTCAGTCTCCGAAGGAGTCAAATTAGTCCCTGCTACAAACTTCTTAATTTCGTGTAGTTCTTTAGGCATAAAATGGGTACCATGTTCCAGTTGTTTTACTTACTCCATTATCATTAACATAAATGTCAACAATCCAAAACCCAGTATGAGAAGATAATCTTTTACCTCTCATCCAAGCTGTCTGTCTTTGAAATGCTCCAGCACTATAACAATGGATATGTCTATCATAAAGATATGTACATTTGTGTACATGACCTAAAAACATTACATTAGGTTTAGTTCCACCAGTAAGGCTTTCAACAATCTTCTGTATTCTATAAGAGACTGCATAACTACTACCATCCTCACCATGCCATAGGCGTACTGTAGCACTATCACCTAACGCTAAATTGCCTTCGTCATGTCCTAGAAATGTAGCATTATCCCCAATAGCATCACATATATCTGGGACTATTAAAGCTCCATTTGACTTTATAAACCACCTGTCATGATTACCATCTATCATATATAAAGGAGCAGGGCATCTCTTCATATATTTAATAGCTACCTTCTTTTGCTCGTGATATCCTAAGTGAGATAACTCATAAATATGCCCTGGTCTATTTGACATCCCTTCGGTTAAATCACCTACTTGACAGACAATATCAACTTTCTTTTTCTCAAATTCTTTAAATGCCTCATTAACTAATGGATAGAGACAATCCTTACTACCAAAGTGAATATCCCCCATTATTCCTATTCTTGTTCTCTCTCCATCAAAATTTACCACAGGTACTGCTGGTTGACCTGGTAGTATCCTTGCCCCTTTAGCTATTGCTAATAATTCACTTCGAGAATAGTTTGCCTCTATATCCGATAGTAACTTACCTCTCTCTACATCTAAACCAAGAGCCTTACCTCTTCGGAGATACCTCCGCATAGTCTGTGGTTTTATACCAAGTATATCAGCAGCATCATCCCCATGTATCAGATATTGAGCTACTACTTCATATATCCTGTCTTCTCCGCCATGACTGGTATCGCCTTCTATGTCTGCTTTATCCACTAATCCTCGTCAAACTCCACATCCTCTAAATCCACACCATATGGTTTAATGCCAATATTATCACCAATAGCAAACGGGTCTTTCTTTACTTTTTCCCACTGACCTGTCTGTAGTAATCTCTTAGCTTCTGCCTTACCCATGAAATCATATTCATAGTCTTTAATTTCTCCAGTAAACTTATTCTTAATCTTCATTGTTTATTCTTACTCCTATATCTTATCTCATAGTGTGGAAAATCATCAAACTTATTATCATTAACTTCCCAATTCTGATTCCAGTCTCCTCCCCACCTTAGGTCAATGCCCATGCTTTTAGCAATTCCTAGTACAAACCCTGCGAATAATGTGAACCTTTCCCTATCTGACCAATCAATAGGATAAGGACATACGTCCACAGCAAGGCTAGGCAAAGCGTTATGACGCCCATTAGGATATTTAACCTTCGTCTTCCCTTCTTCGAAGAGTAAATCTTGACGAGTTTGATGCCTGTGACCTTCCAATACAGAACAATCCACCGTTTTGATAACTTCATTAAATACCTCTATAAGCCTTTCATCACAACTGCTCAACTGGCTTCGTGATTTCTTTCCAAATCTTGGCACTAGTTATCAGACCTTAAGCCACGTAGAAATTCCTGTAAAGTGTGGCTTACGCAATTATCCAGTAAATCTATAAACCAAGGTTCGATGAATTTATTCCAAATTGACTTACTCCATTTCCACTTAGCAAGCCCTAAAGTCATAGTTACACCTGCTGTATATCCTATAAGACCCGTTTTTGCCCGTATTTTACGGTTAGGAATACGTTTTAACCCCCAGGCGACTCCTAGTCCAACTAAGCCACCAACTGTCCATTTAACAGCACCTATCCCAGCTTTTGCTAATAACCATTCCATTATTTACTCCTTATCTTTTTAATTAAGTATATAATCTGTAGTACCCCTACTGCTACAGCAAGTATCCAGGGGATAACTTCTATAAACTGTATACCCATACTTCCTAAACTAAAAGTTGTAACTTTTAAGCTGTCCATTCTTTAGCCCCTCCATTTGTCAATCACCTTTGTATCCATTTAATATTCTGCCTTCAAGTCTTAATACTGTTCGCTCAAGTAATTCAATTCTTGTTCCAAATCGTTCCATTGTTTTTGACCTTGATGCGTTAGTGCCTTCATGTCTCTTT
>Ga0098033_1000213_pt1 | contig 29609 bp, 43 predicted proteins | sample 1_EtaG_FD_75049 | JGI IMG/M metagenome (GOLD analysis project Ga0098033, IMG submission 75049) | Marine viral communities from the Subarctic Pacific Ocean - 1_ETSP_OMZ_AT15124 metaG | ecosystem: Environmental > Aquatic > Marine > Oceanic | place: Pacific Ocean | collected 2015-01-07
ATGATAATGGAAAGTGGCACCACTCAAAACTCAATAAGACAGGCTTCGCTGCACTTTGCAAGGTAGAAGCGCTAGACTGTTTAGAAGAGATGTGGAACGGATTAATTGATAATCACAGGCAGCTCCATGAAATTATAATCAATAACTATGACAAGCTTAAGAAGAGCAAGTATGGAATGACTCTACGCCAGGCAAAGAAGATAGATGCACCTGAGATTCTTCCTATTCTTATTGACGAGGTTAAGGATCTTGAAGACTGGTCAAGAATTGAAAAGCTACAGATGTATCAAGATATGTGCTCTGCGACTCGTGATGACCTCGCATTCCCAGAAGAAATGATGCAAAAGATCAAAAGCTCAGGAGTTAAGTCAGTATTAGAAATGTCACCAGGTGAAAAAGGCTTCGCGTGGTTTTGCGTTGTTGAGATGATACGAAAGGTGTCAAAGAATAAGAAAGTATTCTATAGAGTAAAGATAACAGATGACAAGAGTAATACTGGCTGGATAAGGCTCTGGGGCACAGCGCCTACAAGCATGCAGCCCTTCACGATATGGTTAACACAAACAACAAATGATCCGAACTGGGGTGCTAGTACATCAGTTGCAAAAGTTAAACCTCTTGTAAAGTGACGTATAGCGTGATATTATTAAATGTTTTGGGGTAGTTGAAATTGAGAATAGAACCTGATATAAAGTTAGACTACAGCGATGTTTTGATTAGACCGAAAAGAAGCACGCTTAAAAGTAGAAAAGAAGTAGATCTTCATAGATCCTACAAATTTAGAAACAGCGGCAAAAACTGGAAAGGAATTCCAATTATGGCAGCGAATATGGACGGAGTAGGAACGTTTAGCATGTCAAAGGCGCTAATGAAACATTCAATGTTCACATGTATCACTAAGCAACATTCTGTTGATGAGTGGATAAAGAATATCGATGATCTATGGCTTGACATGGTTGCAATTAGCATAGGGACTAGTCTAGAAGCGTATGAAGAAACTTCAAAAATTATCAAGAAAAACACTCTAAAGTGGGTTTGTATTGACATAGCAAACGGATATTCAGAACATTTTGTTGATTTTATTAGAAGAGTCAGAGAAGACTATAAAGATATTAATATCATTGCTGGAAATGTTGTGACAGCTGATATGACGCAAGAATTAATTCTAGCCGGCGCCGATGTTGTAAAAGTTGGAATCGGCCCGGGTTCTGTCTGCACAACGAGAATTCAGACAGGAGTGGGATATCCGCAACTTTCAGCCGTAATTGAGTGCGCTGATGCTGCACACGGTCTCGGAGGGCATGTCATAGCTGACGGAGGCTGCACGTGCCCGGGCGATGTTGCAAAGGCTTTTGCTGCAGGAGCAGATTTTGTAATGCTCGGCGGAATGTTCGCTGGTCATACAGAAGGTGGCGGAGAAATTACAACAAAAATATTTAAAACTGGGGAATATCATGCATCTGAATATGGAGATCGATTAGGTCCTGTTTATGATGAAAAACACTATATTACATTTTATGGAATGAGCTCAGATACAGCAATGAATAAGCATAGCGGAGGCGTCGCTAGCTATAGATCATCTGAGGGTAGAACAGTTGATGTTCCGTTTAAAGGACCCATTGATTCTACCATAAACGATATTCTGGGCGGTCTCAGATCTACTTGTACCTATGTAGGTGCACCGACGCTTAAGCAGCTTAGCAAGTGCACAACTTTTGTTAGGTGCACACAACAATTTAATTCAGTTTTTATCTAAGGAGATAAACATGCATTCGAAAACAGCAATTGACGCTTGGAGAAAATTTTTGAATGAGCAAGAGGGAATTCCCGGTCTAAAGCTCTTCTTTTTAATAGGCCCGCCAAGTGTTGGAAAGTCTGAATGGATTCGAAGAGAGGGTCCTAAACATGGAATCGTAAATCCTTATATAATCAGCATGGATGATGTGACTGATATGACTGGCGATAAGCATGGCCTTGATTATGACGATATGTTTGAGAAGCCAATTCAACCTGGTCAATCTGGGTACACAGAAGATCAATACTCAGAGGAGTATGGAGAGATGATTGATCAACCTCTCGTGTGGAAGACATGGGAGCCAAAGGTATGGTCAAAGATTGCAAAAGTTCAAGCAGAGGCAATGAGTGAACACGATCGGAGAATAGAAGAAGCTGCCGCGTCTGGTCGACCGATTGTTGTAGATATGACAAATATGAATAAAGCATCCAGAAAGAGAATGATAAAAGAGCTCCAAGCTCCAGATCACAAGCTTATCGCTGTGGTCTTTGACTGGAATGACGATGTAGATTTCTTGAAGACCACAGCTGCAAAAAGAGCCCGTGAAAGATTTGAGCAGACAGGAAGAAGAAAGACGATCCCACCTGAGGCTTTTGACAGGATGATAGGCGGATATGAACCACCATCAGAAGGTGAAGGTTGGGATGAGATCATACGTGTTCCCGCGTGGTGGGCATAATCTCTTTTAGCGTGTCGTATGTAAAACATATTCCTTCATAGTATAATCTATAAGGAAATAATGATGAAGATTAAAAGAAGCTATTGCTTTGATGATGTCCTACTAGTCCCACAGCGGAGTGATATCACAATGGATGATATCCGAGCGCAGCTCGGCGTGAATCAAGAAACAGACACAGCAACTGTGGGAGATGCAATTGACATGGGATACAGTTTTGTTAAGCACGTCGACGTGATATAGGGGAAAATTTGTCTGAATATTTCGGTTTAGTTTTTATAGTATCGCTATTCTGTTTGGGAATTCGTGCGATCACTGACGACGGGATGATAGGACATCCGGTTCGCTGGTTTTTTCAGAATAACTTTCCTAAAGCAGGAAAGCCGTTAGTGTTATGTTCAACATGTATGTCTAGCGTTTGGGGTACAGTCATTTACTGGAGTTACCACTTCGTTTTGTATGATACAATAACTTTAGCGTCTTTGGGGTGCTGGTTAGGTGTCGTTTTTAGCGCTTCATTTATAAATTCAATTTCTTGGGCGTATTATGAGAGTATTAATCTTTGTGTTAAGTAGGGAGAAACATGGACTTAGATAAAATTATGAGATCAAAATATACTAGTTTGGCGTGTGCATTAGTAAACGGATACTTTGCAATCACCTCAGTTGTAAGCGGAAGTTGGTTCTTCTTTATTATTTGTAGCATTTTTTGCGCGTACTGTTTTAGAAACTTTATAAGAGCAAGATGAAGAATCCAATTAATCAAATTTCGCTGGAAGGGCCAGACTTAAGTGGAAAAACAACACTCTACTATGAGCTCCATGAGAAGACGAGATACAGATGGAATATACAGGATAGATCATGTTTATCAATGTTAGTATTTGCTAAGCTTTACGGAAGGGCAGAATTCCATCATGTTGAAAGATTAAAGAATGAATTAAGCAATTTAAATAATTTTGTTATAATTTTGCTTCCTGATTGGAATGTAATATCTAAAAGATTCACAAGCAGGGGTGATGAGATACAGAGCTTTGTTTCTCTTAGAAAGGTTTACAATCTTTTTGAAGAAGCTGCAAATGAGTTAGAAAACTTACCAAACGTTTGTGTGATAAAAAATGAAATCGATGATTTCATAATTACTTCTTTAGTTAAAAATTTAGTAGCATTTGAGAATATGAATTATTCAGACGCGTCTAATAGTTTTATGAATGCGTGTCTTTCCTGTGAATCTTTTGAAAGGATTGGTGTTTCTTTGACAAGTTATGACTATGGTGATTTTTCTGATGTAAAAGATGAGTATCTGAATCATGAAAAAGAAAAAGTGTATTACAGCGAAATAAAGGAAAAAGTCTTAAGAAAAATTGATGATGAGCTAAATGGAATTAATGAATACTCGCGAGTTGAAAGTTTAAATTCTAGAAGATTTATATACACGTCAGACACATGTATATCTTTAGCACACTTTCTCGTAAGAGACGGAATGCTTGACTGTAAGTTTTTTGTAAGATCTTCTGACACAAAAGATACATTAAAGTATGATTTAAATTTCATAAAGTATCTTTGTCGTTGTGTTAAGAATCATCTTAATTTACCAGAGAATGACATAGCAAAAATTCATTTGCTTGTAAACTCTGTACACATTCCAAGTAATATTGATTTTTAAGGAGAGAGAGCATGTCTAGAAAAGCACTAGTTACGGGCGGCTGTGGATTTATCGGGTCAAATCTTGTCAAAGAGTTAGTAAGGTTAGGCTGGGTTGTCGATGTCGTTGATAACATGTCAAATGGTCATATAGAGTTACTTGAGGGTGTGGGAAATTTAAGAGTTTTACCGAATGCTACATTTTTAAAGCACTACAAGATGCAAGTGGCTGAGAGAAAAGAAGATATATTAGTTATTGAGGATGATTTTTCTGCGCTAGCTATGTTAATGCATATCGATAACAAAAATTATGATGTTGTCTTTCATCAGGCAGCAGTGCCAAGAGTAAGTTACTCAGTTGAGAATCCTTCAGAAACTACTGATGAAAACATAGCGAAAACAGTTTGTTTATTTGAAGCGTGTGTTGGGTCTGTCGACCGTATTGTATTCGCGTCTTCTTCATCAGTTTACGGCGGATCTGAAAATTTACCTACAACTGAAAGTGAACTTAAGTCACCTACATCACCTTATGCGTGGCAAAAATCTTCTATAGAAGAATTTGCAAAAATATGCTGGAATCTTTATCAGTTAGATGTTGTTTGCTTGCGTTACTTTAATGTTTTCGGACCTGGCCAGTACGGTGACAGCCCATACTCAACAGCAATATCAGCATGGTGTCATGCTGTAAAGAACAGCAAGTCATGTCGATCTGACGGAGACGGCACACAGTCAAGAGATCTTTGCTATGTCGATAATGTTGTGAGTGCAAATATTTTAGCATCTGAAAGAGAAGAACCTTTTATGGGGGAGACTTACAACATCGCGTGCGGTGACAGGACATCTAATAATGAAATTCTAGATTACTTTAGAAATCATTTCGACGTTTCTGTTATGAATGCACCATGGCGACCTGGTGATGTCATGCACACACAAGCGGATATTACAAAAGCAAAAAATGACTTTGGATATGAGCCGGCTGTTAGATTCTGGGAAGGACTAAAAAGAACTATTGAGTGGTGGGAGCTTAATGAGCGCGCTTAAGACATCGTGGATAACTAAGTCCACAGCATCAGAGACACCATGGGGAAATGAGACATCTTGGTCAGGCACGCGGACAGCTGTTGTTAAAACTTTGTCTCTTACGACAGGAAAACGAAACAGCTTTAAGTATAATAAGATCAAGGATGAGATGCTAATATGCGGTTCTGGAAAAGTAAAAGTATACTATGGGTCAGAAGAGATTATTACAAAGTCTCGTGGTGACTTACAGTCAGGTTTTTTAGAACCAGGTAGAGCTTTAGTCGTTCAGTCAGGTTGTCCTTACAGGCTTGAAGCAGTTGAGGATTCCGTCATACTTGAAGTTTCTTCGCAAAAAGATCAAAATCCCGTTAGACTTCACGACGATTATGGAAGAGAAGTTACGCGGCACAGCGACCACGTCGACAGGATAGTTAAAAAATGGTTCCCTGCTTAAAGGTATACGTAGGTCCCATGTTCAGTGGGAAGTCAACAAAGCTTTTGCAACAAATTGATCGATATAAGATCGCTCAGAAAAATATTATTTGTTTTAAGCCTAAGTTAGACACGAGATATACAGACGATGGGTTTATTGTCACACACAACGATGTCCACGCTCCGTGTCATTTAATTGATACAGGTGATGATCTTTTAGAAATATTTAAAGAGTTGAATGAAAAAGAAGCTGTACACGCAATCGCTGTTGATGAAGCGTTCATGATTGACAATATATCGGATGCTTGTGTTAGATTATTTTACGATAAAAAGATAGATATACTTGTGTCGACTATTGATTTATCAGCGTCACTCGTTCCGTTTAATGATGTAACGCAATTACTATGTCACGCAACACATGTCAAGAAATGCAAAGCAGTTTGCACAGTTTGTGGAAGCGATGCATCATATACTTTGCGTAAGTTTTCGATAGATAGTTTAGATGAGCAAATAAGGATTGGCGGGTCTGATCTTTATGAACCTAGATGCTTAATGCATCATTCCAATATTACATTTTAGGAGAAAATTATGTTAGAGCCTTCTAGTGTTGACTGCGTTATATATCACGCAAATTGCACTGATGGGTTCGGTGCGGCGTACTCTGCTTGGAAGTCTCTAGGGAATAGAGCTGAGTATCATGCTTGTAAGCATGGTGACAAACCCCCGAACGTCAAAGGTAAAGTTGTAGTCATCTTAGATTTTTCTTTTGATAATAAAACAATAAAGAAAATGATAAAGGATTCGAAAGACCTCCTTGTGATAGATCATCACAAGTCAGCAATGGTTGAGTTGCACAATATTTCAAACACACACTTTGATATGACGAAGAGTGGCGCGATACTTGCGTGGGAATATTTCCACCCAGGCAAAGAGCCGCCGAAGTTTATTAGATACATCCAAGACCGCGATCTCTGGAAGTGGGAGTTAGAGTATTCCAAAGAGTTCAGTGCTGCTTTTGATATGGTTCCATTTGATTTTGAGGAGTTTGAAAAGTTTGAAGATGACTCTGTATTCGATGATGCTGTTAAGCGGGGATCATTCATTCTTGCGTACTCGAAGACTGTTGTCAAAAAAGTTTGTGACAAAGCGGCACCCAGGACGTTGGACGGTATGTCTGTTATGGCTGTGAATGCATCTCACTGGATGTCTGAAATCGGTGCAAGACTTGCACCTGATTGTGACTTTGCAATGATGTGGTTCTATGACCATAATGATAGGGATATTAAAGTGAGCCTAAGATCGTTCCATGAGACTGTTGATGTCTCAGAGATTGCCAAGAAGTATGGGGGAGGCGGTCACAAGAAAGCAGCTGGGTTTAGGCTACCAGGGGATGCTGTTGTAGATGAACTTTTTGATGATGAGAAGTAAGTGCATGAATGCTATCACTTGAGAAAAATTTTTTATTCATACACCCACCAAAAACTGGTGGCACATCTATTAAAGATGTGTTAAAAAAATACGAGTCACCTGTGGGCCCTGGGTCGTATCATAGTAACTTTTTTGACGAGTTAGTTGATAAAAACTGGTCTCAGGTATTTGAAGAGTATAATAAGAAAATTGAGCAGGGTGATGAAGCAACTATAGAAAAACTTGTTTCTGGGAATGTGAATCCCATAACAGACCCAGACAAGTATGTCACGTACAATAAAACGCTCAAGTCATATCTTACTAGTGACTTTCACTTCTCACAGAATCAGTACAGAAATGTCATTCGACATGACATATTCGATAAGTTAATAATTTTTGGCATGGCCAGAAATCCGTTTGATAGAGTCATATCAATTCATCTTTGGCAAGACGGTGTATTCAACAAGGCAGTCCTGATGGATAAGATCAGAAATTATTCTTGTCTTTTTTTTAATGATTGGAACCCTTGTGTGTATTACCTTCAAGGCTTGTACTGGGACGGAGAGCTTCCCCAAGATCCAGTTCAGAAGTCAGCCCACGGAATTCAAACAGGCATATCAGTAGAATTTACGAGAAAGCCTGATTTTTTTATAAAATTTGAGACACAGTTGAATCAAGAGACAATTGACATGTTGTGTAAGGCTTTGAACATCGAAACATCAGCGCTTCGTCATTTAAATAAATCTAACGTCAGAGAACATTACTCTCATTACTATGATGATGAGTTAATTGATCTTGTTGGGACAGCATACGAGTGTGACTTGGAAGCATTTGGTTACGAGTTTGAGGATAGAAGATAAAATGAGTAGACCATCTTGGGACAGTATTTGGATAAAGTTTGCGTATGATATAGCTGAGAGATCGCCAGATCCCACGTATAAAGTCGGGGCTGTTATTGTGAATGAAACAAACACACAAGTTCTTGCTGTTGGATACAACGGAGACCACCGCGGTGGTCCTAACGCTAGAGAGTCAATGGAATCAGGTTGTAGCGGATTTATTCATGCAGAGATTAATGCACTGATTAAGTGTGATTTCAACTATCCAAAGCGAAAGAAAATGTACATTACGCTATCTCCCTGCAGAATGTGCGCAAAAGCAATAGTCAATGCAGGAATTGACGATGTCATATACGATGAAGAGTATAGAGACACAAGCGGGATAGATATACTTAAAGAAGCAGGTATCTCTGTAAAAGCATACGATAGAGAATAATTATTCTTGTGCATAGGTGCTGTTTTGAACAAGAGTATATACATTGAAAGCCTCTTATCGTTAGGAGGTAAAAAAAACAAAGATTCGATTGAATTTATTTCTAACGGTCTAATGATAAGAGATAAGGCTTCTAGGGTTGAATACACTGTTGTGAGGGTGTATCCTGATGAAAGAGGTAAACCTATAGTCTTATGCTATAGATACTATCTTCCAGACAGTGGCGAAAAAAAGGTGTATATTAGAATACCAAGCACAGATTTTACCAAGTATGAACCGGTATGAGAGGCAAATGAAATATTTAATTGACGAAAATGTGAAGAACATAATTAAAGATTCACTAAGTTTAGATAACAGTGAAAGGCTAGACGAAACATTTGTAGCTCAGCCTAAGAAGTTCAATATAATAACTGATCTTTTGAGTGATGGAAGCATTAAGAATCACCTCTCGCTTTACGAAGACTACATAGAGAAGTTTAATCTTGCTAGCGCAAAACTTGACACAGCTGATAGGTCGGGTGTGAATTCAAATCATGCTGAGTACAGATCAATTAAGTTAGATGAAACTTTCAATATGAACGGTTCATATTTGCATGAATTATACTTTTCTAATATTGCTGATGCTGAATCAAAAATTGCAATGGATTCTCTGTCATACATGCGTCTGAACAGAGACTTTGGAACGTTTGACGACTGGCAGCGTGATTTCATGGCATGCGCAAAGAGTTCAAGATGCGGCTGGGTTGTCACGTATATCAATATATACACACAGACTTACATGAACTGTTTTATTGACTTACACGCTGACAATGTACCCATAGGAATGTATCCCGTGATAGTTGTTGACATGTGGCAACATGCTTACTATAAGGATTACTTAAAAGATTCAGCAACATACTTATCAGCAATGATGAAACAACTACGATGGTCAGTTATTGAGAAGAGATTCCAAAAAGCTGATAAAATTTTACAGGTTATTAGAGGCGCATAATGAATAATTTAAAAATATATAATCTTTTATTTGAAGCAGACGAAGAAAAAGAGAACAAACCCGCACCAGAAAATCCAGTTGCTGTAAGAGAACCTTCTGTGAAGGCTAGACCGGCAAATGACTCTGTTGATGATCAAATTGACTCATTGATTTTGAGATATGAAAATGCATCAATCAGATCAGAAGAGGCAGAAGAAGCTTCAGCACTGCTTGAGTCACTCAGCAGCCTAGACTTAAAGTTTCTTTTCGAGCAAGATGATGAGTTTGAGGATGAGTTTGAGGATACAGACGATGCAGACGATACAGGCGATGAAGAAGTCGAAGACGATACAGACGACTCACCTAGCGGTAGTGAAGATATGACTGTGTCCGAGCCTGCTGATGACCAGGAGGTACCTCCTTTGGACGTAGACGCGTTCACAGGCCGTGTTGTTCGTTTGATTATGAATCACAAGAATCTTTTAAGAATTGAAGATGCAATTGTTAACCGTGCTAAGAATTTCTTGGATGAAAACTACGGTGATCAATTTGTTAATAAATACTTAGCAATATTAGAAGAGCAGTATGGATTAACTGCAGAAGAGCACAGTGACGTGTCGTATCCTGACGATGAAGTATACGCAATTGGCGCAAATCCAGCCGGTGCCGGCGCACTGGGCGGCGGAGGAGGAGTTTAGATTGTCTGAGACAAAACATGATTTTTACACAAAGAAGTCTGTGCATTTTAATTTATCCAAGGGCGCACACGCAGCTTTTAGGATAGCATGTTTTGAAAGGAGCTTGTCAATGCAAGAAGTTGTTGAAGAGTTTGTTCAACGAGTTTTGGCAGGAAACCCTAGTATCATGAAGCTTTTTGATGAGATTGCTGAGAATAAAAAGAAAAAATCAGAAAAAAAGTTTTCACAGTCAGACGTGGATTCAATATTTAATCTGCTTGAGGAAGAAGACCCGCTTAAATAAAAGGAATTAACATATGTCTATAGATGATGAAGCAAAAGCAATAAAAGAATTAAGTGAAAGCCCTAAAGAAAAAATTATTAAAGGACTGTATCTTAGAAACAGAAGCAAGGGAATGCTTGACGCCATTCAAGAAAAGGTCGTGTCGAGAAAACTTCTTGTATTTTTTACTGCAACAGGATTACTAGCCTGGGCAGGTCTAGACTCAGACACGTGGGGAATGATTGCAGTTGTGTATATTGGTGGTCAATCAATAATTGACGCAGCAAAGGCCTGGAGGCACGGTTAGTGAGTATACTTTTTTGGATAAACTTGTGGGGAACATTAACAAGCGCATGGACAAAATTTAAAAATTTTTGCGTAAAGTATTGGCAAGCGTTTGTAGGACTTGTTCTAGTTTTAGTGGGTTATCTTCTTGGAAGGGAATTTAACAACGTAAACATTGATAAGATTGATGCTGAAGCCGAGCTTGATGCTATAAAAAAACAAAAAGAAGAAGAAACGATACTTCTCAGTGATCATCTTAAAGATAGCGAGACACTTTTAGAAAAGAAGCATGAAGCGCTTCTAGAGGTTGAGAGACAAAAAGATCGTAATATTAGTGAGCTAAGTAACAATGATGAAAAGCTTGATAGTATTCTTAAAGATAAACACGATCTTAAAAAAGGAGATTAGAATTGTTATTTCTTCTATTTTCGCTATTAAACCCAGTATATGCACAATCGTCAACAGATGATTTAGGTGTCGACTATGTAGATGTCGTAGAGGGTGATACTGTTCCATTTAGCGGTAAATTATTTACAATAGAAGCTGTTGCAACAATCCTTGCAAATCAAGAAGCAGAGCTTCAAGCTGCAAGGGTAACTTGTGAGTATGATATTAGTAAACAAGAATTAGACTTAACACTAAAGTATGATATACTGTCATCCAGATATAATTCAGAAGTTTTGATGTACACAACAATGATAGAAGCTAGAGATGAAGAACTTAAGAAAGCCGCAAGAAAAGACCTTCTTCAAAAGTGGGGAGTGTACGGAGGTTTTATTTTGGGTGCTACGTCATCTATCGCAATATTTTATTCTGTTCAGTCATATTAAGAACAATCTTTACTGAAATGATAATTAAAGGGTAGGGGTTTAGTTTAATGAAAGTCAAGGTTAAAAAGAAGGTTTTATTTAACTTACTTAAGCGACACTTAGGTGAGAATAGAACATACGACAATCCATCTGGTAACTTTATTTTCCCATTTCAAAAGGATGAGGAGCCGATAAAGCCCGTCGCACACATGTCAACACAACTTTCAGTTGAAAAGCCGCCTGTTGATGATCCTTATTATGTTCCTGCATCTTCGTTAGAACTGTCATCTGCTGCAAGCGTGATAGCAAAAGAAGTTCCACAGGATCAGATAGATTTTTTTTATCGAAAGTTGCATCAACTACTTGATAAGAGTCTAGATAATCACGATGATATAGATGATGATTTACTTAGCGAAGGAATAAATTTACTAACTGAAGATCAAACAGAAGTTCAGACATACATTCAGTCAGCTATAAGGAGAATGAGTTCTTTAGAAGACGCTAGTGAAATTGCTGCAACATTAGCAATGCTTCCTGCGTTTGAGACAGAAGAGTTAGATGAAATTCAAATAGAGAATATGCTAATTAATGCTTTTTATGAAGGGCAGGTTGCAGGATTTGAGGCACCGCAAGATGTGCAATCAGCACCACAACCTCCAGCTCCAAGCAAAACAATACTAAGAAAGAAACAGGCACCCGGTATTTTACCTCCAGAAACAGAAGTTGAAGATGTTGAAAGCTTGCAGACATATCAGGCTGCAGTTGATAAATCTCAGTACATAATGGGCTATGAAGCGGGTTTAGATCTAGATGCCGGTTTAACTGTTGACATGCCTGATCCTCCCAATGAAGACTTCATGTCTGGCTACGAAGAGGCGCTACACTCGTCAAGCAAGCCTACGGACCATGATGATGAAACTACTGTGGCTGATTCGGGTGATCCTGTTATTGATTTAGCTGTGATGACACACACAATTCTTTTTGATATATCAAGAAAGGTTGAGAAAGAATATTTCGATGCGCACTTTACACCAACAGGCCAGGAGGCAATGCAGTCAGGGGCAGAAACGCTTAATATAACAGCAAGAAAGTACGGAATAACAAATGATCTTGTCTTTACAAATGTGAATCTTACAAAAAAGAAAAAGGGTGCTTATCTCTATACAGATGCAAGCATAGAGACAGAAATAAAGAGGTTTATTACAAATTATACAAAAATGCCAGAGGCAGCAAAGTACAATAAGCTTCTTCAGAGTGTTGCTAGCATATTACAGAAGACAGGCGAAGAAACAGTCGCTTTTATTGCAGAGCTTCTAACACAGAAGTATGTAGAGGAAAGAACAAGTTATCAGGAAATTCCTGATGATGAATTTTTGAACAAGAAAATTATAACACTATTTTCCATTACTATAAGAAAAGAGCCCTACAATTATAAGAACGTGTCTAGACATTTTATGAACAGAGCTACACCTGATCAGCTTAGCGGAATCGTTGAAGATATGATGACAGCTTTAGCAAAGAACAAGAAGGGAGCTGACTTTACTTTCAAGTCTGGTAAGAAAACATACACATATTCTGAAGATCAAGTTGAAGGTCATGTTTTGGGATACGCAGAAACAATGTTCGATCAAGCTACAGACTATCAGTATCAAAAATCTGCAAGAGATGTAGAAGAAGATATCGATGATCCTCTTTCTGATGAAGAGCAAGCTGCACAAACATTCGCAAAGAGAATAGCCAGACTATCAACTACGACAAATTTTGATAATCTTGCCCCGTTCTTTGGATTCTCCGGCGCATCTGGCCTTAGACAATGGTATCTTAAGCATGCGCTTAGAAAGATAAAAGGCTTAGGTGTGGGCTTAGAATCTGACGGTAGCAAGGAAGGATTTGCAAAACTTTATGAGGAGACATTTGAAGCAATTGCACCATTTCTTGGCGACGCGATTGAAAAGAAAATCGCTGAACTAGAATCACAGCCATCATTAGCCGATCCAGACAAACAGAAATTAATGATAGTAAAGCATGCACTGCCCCAGATAAGACAGCTAGACACTGTGCTCAAGTCAGGTCAGTTCTTACAGGCTAATGAAGACGAAACAGACGAAGGTCATGATTTGCTCTACACAGTGGGAGGATACATACTTAGAGCTGTTAATGGTGAAATTTATAAACCCATAATGAATGTCATCGATAAGAATTGGACAGACTTTGTTGCAGAAATAATCAGATCAAAATCATCCGCTGACATTAAAACATCCAAGAGCTTAGCAGAATATTTTACTGGCAAGAAAGAAATACCGAACTACGATGAAATGACGAAAGCAGCAAAAAACCTGCTAAAGTCAGGAATTGATTATCCTATATTTGAAGAGATACTTGACGCTTCTAACGATTGGTTTGATGACACGATAAGCACAGAATTTGCTAAATTTGAGACAGGTGAAGATACGTTCACAGGAGAGTTCCTTCAGGCTATTCTTAAAACAATTGAAAAGCTGACTAAGAAACCAAAAGAAATGAGCAAACATCTTGACAAAGCTATCGAGGAGTACCTCAAAGATGTAGCATATCAAATTGCATTTAGAAATTTAAGTCAGTATGAGACAGAAAGCGGTGATTAATGAGTCGTCTATTAGAAATTGCTATTAAGAATAGTGTAGAAATGGCCAAGGAAGATCAAACATTTAGTCCTGAAAGCTTATTTCAGCGTAACGCGCCAGATTCTGTTATAGTGGCAGACATTGAAGAAGTTCCGCTTTCTGCTGAAGACCCTTCTTGGGATACTGTATACGACCATACTCGCACGTATTTAAGAAAAGTTTTCTATTTTGATATGACAAAACACTTGATATATTTTTTGAATGAAACAATAAAAAAAAGCGAAGAATTACACCATCATCCAAAAATGATAGTTGACCATAACGAGATCATAGTTGAGTCTTTCACTCATGATGTTAATGAAGTAACTGAGCTTGATTTAGAGTTAACCGCGTATATTGATGAGATATACGAGGATATTGTTTTTATTAGTAGGTTTTAGTATGACATTCTATGTGAGTGATTCTTTGAAAGGCAGAATAAGTGAAGATGACTTAATTAAAAAAAAGAAAGAAAAGAAAATAAATTCTGCTGATAAACTTTACACTGAGATTATGATAGATGGTGACTGTGTGTACTGCGGAATTGAGTCATTAGAACTTAAGAAATGTAAAGTAACGATGACAATTTCAATACCAGATTCCAGCTTTATTTTTGAAAAAATCATGAAAACGTCAGATTGGACAAGTGCGTCGATTAAAGTTTTAAATGACAATACTTCACTTGATGATCACACGATTTTGGAATTAAATGAAGCAACATTTGAGATTATCGAAGTTAGGAAATCTTTGTTAGGATATAACTATGTAGCTACGATAGTTATACATAAATGAATATCCTTTGAGGTAAAAAATGATTGAAGCTACTAATGAGCAAGAGTTGCTTGAAATACTTAACATAATTTCTGAAGAAGCCGTACGGTTGTCTAAGAAAAATTTCAATGAAGCAGGCGATCCGTACATAGACAAATACCAATCGCAGTACAGCAAAGATGAAAGCATGTTCGGATCTTTAAGCGAGCAGGATGATGAAGATGAAGGTGCTGAGACAGAAGACACTGATGATGAGGATATCACGTTTAGTGATGAAGAGGTGGAAGATGATGAAGGTGAAGAGGCTGAAGCAGAAGACGAAGAAGAACCACTAGAAGATGAACCTGAGTCTGAAGAGGCTACAGACTTTGGTGTATCATTTGATTCTGTCTTGTCCGCAATAAACAATTTACGAGCCGGCAAGTCGCTTAAAGATACATCGATAAAAGATCAAGCGTCTGCATACTACGATAGATTAGATGATGCAGAGAGAAAAGTATTGCTTGTGTTCTTGCAGCAATTTTCAGAAATACTCTCTGGCGCACTACAGGGTTCAGAAGCAGATGATCCAAGTGATGCACCTTATAATATCATAATGTCTGTCGGAGGAGAAGAAGAAGGTGATGAAGGCACAGACTTTGAAGAAGAAGGTGAAGAAGGTCCTGAAGCTACTTTCACTGACGAAGAAGGCGAAGCGGCTGAGTCGTTTGAAGAACCCGCACCTGAAGCAGAAGAGGAATTGGAACCCGAGGAAGAAGGTGAAGACACATCTCCACCTATCAGAGTTAATGAAGCGCAGGACTTAAAACAGATCAGAAGAAAGCTCAGAAGAATGATGCTGAGAGGTTAGTATGAAAATACATCTCACAGAGACTGAACTCAGAGAGTTGATCAGTGAAAAGATAGGTAGGTTTAAACCCGCGAAGGGAACGTATGATTACATTCTCAATAAGCCAAAGTGTGAACAGTACTTAGATAAAACAGCGCTGCCTGATTCTATTCTAGCTATATTTTTTGGAGATCAGTTAGTAGGTGCAGGTGTTGAAGAGACACCGATGTCTGCTGATCCTGGATTTCTTCAAAGTGCTATTGAGCATGATACACTTCTTGGAAAGCTTCAAACTCCTGATGCGGTAGCACGTGCCAACAAGATAGATCCTGCAACAGCAGACACAATTCGTAGCGCGCTGGGCATGGCAATTGATTTTGCCTTTCCTATTGAGGGTCACATTTTTTGCAAGCAAGTTGCTGATACTGTCAAGTGGTTTAAAAAGACAGCATCTGCATTCGGTATAACTTTTGATGATCCAGCAGTTGGCGCAGCAGCAGTCGCAGGCGATGCAGCAATGTCACAGGCAGGAGTTGACATGTCGCAAGAATTGACTTCGTGCTACCAGAAAGTTTCTCAGTCTGAGTATATGCTGAAGTTAAATCAAGGACGAATAACAGGCGTAGACGCAATGGACTTTTTCTTTTTCCCATTTTCGATGTCAGCGCTTTCAACAGGAAACGCGGCACAATTAACAGAAGAAGTTGTCAAGAAAGACTTAGAGGGCTTAGAAAAAAAGATAAAAGATGTCAAGAATCTGACACCGCTAAACTCAATCTTTCAAGATTTTTTTAATGTAGTCTTTCATAATCCGATCACAGGAACGTCGAAGGATGCTGAAATGCTTTGTAGGATTGAGATAGATGAAGCAAACAAGAAGATAATGCAACCTGGCGCAGTTAGGCTTTTGAAAGAGTTAACAGAGGCACTCAAGAATGATTACATGCAGAAAACAAGAATTAAGGTTGAAAGGTATCAACAGATACTTGGAAGAGTTCCGAATGGTGCAGCACTTCTGCAATTAATTAATAACTACAGTTTAATCTAATTACGATTTGTGTATTATTCTTAGGTTCAGGAGGCTTTATGAGCGCAGAGTGGTATCCAGAAATAATGTATGAAGAGCAAGAAGACGGTGTAAGTTCTAAAATTCCTTTTATTATGGTCCCGGAGGACAATAATATGCCGAATCTTCTTTATATTTTTGAAAGCAGAGAGACAGGTGAGTTTGAACCAGGCCTTGAGGGTGAGCATGTACCCATACTAGAGATGGACCTCCATCAGTATGCTGACATGGTAATTCTGAAGAATAATCTAGATCACAAGACATATGATCTAGTTAGATCTGTGCTTGGATTACAGCCACTAGATCTGGCTGTCGAAGGTGGAAAGAAAATTTCTAACACTGTTAGACAAAATTTAAAGGAAAAAACAGATACACCCACATAATTAATTGTGTGGAGGAAATATTACCATGAAGATTAGTGTTGATAGATTATGTGAACTTGCAGGCGTAAAAGCTGGCAAGGGCGGAATGCTCACAGAAGCTTCTAATAGAAGCATGCATGATGACCCTTCTGTTTCAGATGATGCAGACTGGCGTTATGGTAAAAATCAGCTTGCTGAGGTAGACAAAGATGAGGGCAAAGACCTAGATCTCAAAGACCAGGATAAAGACCCGGATAAAGACCTTGATGAGCTAATTGAGATAGATGAGGTAGAACTAGTTCAGGAGCTCCGAAGGGCAAAGAAGCTGATGAATGAGTCTCGTTTATCGAGGCGGCGCCAGGTATCTGAGCATGCTGAGCTGAAAAATATTATAGAAGAAGAAGTCGCGAATGTGATGTCAGATTTTAATCTCACTAGTCAGTGGGTCTATGGAAATAGAAAGCCTACATTTAGTAGAAAAGGAAGAATTACAACGTCAATGCCCGGTATTGGTTTCGGAAAGAAGTGGTAGCTTAGCTCAAAATTGTTTTAAATTTGCCCACCTTATGGTAATATAAGGTGGGCATTTTAGTATGCGTTTGCAAAATATTATAACACTTACAGCAGAAAGAGGTTAGCTAGTGACTAGACGAATTTACAGCAAGCCAGGGCAGCACCCACCGGTGAAACACCCGCTGTTCATATGGATACCTAAGACAGGTGGAACATCTGTGTATAATGTTTTATCTAAGAAAGATAAAGAATTCAGAAAGCACAAGTTCAGCAAGCATCGTGAGAAGATAGAAAAGGGTACTCACGGACATGATTATGTAAAAGCTATATACACAGATGAAGAGCTAGAGAATTTCTATAAGTTCACTGTTGTGAGGAACCCATATACTAGACTGGTCTCGCTGTACAATTTTTTTAGAAAGTATGCACGAAATCGCGGTCACTTGTATAAAAAACATTTGGGTAGTTTTAGCCAGTTTGTAGATTGTGTAATTTCTGGCGAGCCAGAAGTATCTGCTAGAAAGATCTACAGTAAAAAGGGCAAACATCCATACTATGTCACACCTACAAGTCCACAGAATGTGTGGATAGAGGGTATAAGCGGTGTCAAAGTATATAATACAGAGAACTTAAATGAGCTATTTCAAGATTTTGATGTAGCACCAAGAAAAGATAACGTGTCACCGTACGATATGAAATATAAAACTTATAAGCACTACTATGATCAGAAGATTCTTTTTAAAGTAACTGAGTTCTATCGATTTGATTTTCTGAAATTTGGTTATAGAAGCTGGCTGAATGTGAATGAAAGTTACGATGATAGCCCATCTAGAGAAATAGAGTGGTAGGTCAATTTTCTTTTGTAAAAAGTTTAATTAATTTTAAAAATTTGCTTATTTCATATTAAAATTAATTAAGCAGTCTAGAGGTGACTATGAGTGAGTATACTGTTGGACAAGTTTTATACTTGATAGGTGAAAGAACAACAAAGATAATGCCGATTCAAGTTGTTGAAGAAGTCGTAATAACAACGCTTGACGGAAAGCAGAAGACGTACACAGTAAAGCTTCCTGATAAGAAAGAGTCTAAGGTAGACATCAGCGAGATCAAGGGCGCTTTATTTGAGACAACAGAAACACTAAGAGTATACATGCTAAAGAATGCCACGCAGGCTATTGATAAAATGATTAATAGCGCAGAAACTTTGTGTAATGCAGCTTTTGAGTTGAGAACACAAGAAAAAAGCGCTGTTGTTACAGAAGATGTACAAAAAACTTTGCAGGATACTTTTGGAAAAAATAACAGCAGTCCCCAGCCCGTGCAACATCATGAAAGTGATGATACAATAAAGATAGACTTAGGCGACGGCAAAGTAGCGACAATGAAAGCTGACGAGCTCAGGGCCCTGGAGCAATAATGAAAGTCCTGTTTCTAGATGCTTATAACTTGATATACAGATCTCTGTCTGGATTTAAATCAGGTGAGAATTACCTAATATATAATTTTTTTAGAAATCTTCGGCCGATAATTGAGCTTCACAATCCTGGGAAGGTCTACTTTGTGTTAGAAGGTAACCCAGTATTTAGACAAAATTTAACAGATGGCACATACAAGGAAGGTAGAAAAAGCAGGGGTGATAATTTTCATAGGCAGAAAGCAGCTATAATCAACATTGTAAAAGCGTGTTTTCCGTTTGAGATAGCAAGACACCCAAACTTAGAGTGTGACGATGCAATTGCAACACTTTCAATATTACATGCAAAAAGAGGCGACACGTGTGTCATCGTGTCGTCAGACAGTGATTTCATTCAACTTTTAAATTTTGCTGACTATGAGATACAGCTGTATAATCCTGTGAAAAAGAAAATGATAGAAGGTCCCAATTTTGACTATGTTTCGTGGAAAGCATTACGAGGCGACCCGACAGACAATATTCCTGGTATACCTGGCGTGGGCGACAAAACTGCTACAAAGTTAATTAATAATCATGATAGACTTCGTGAATTTTTAAACGATGATAAAAAGAGGATGATATTTGAAAGAAATGTTCACTTAATTAGACTGGTGGACTTTTCAAGTGACATGAGCACGCTTGAGCGTCATGTCGGAAAAAAAGACTTCGATGCATTAGAAGATATTTTTAAAGATTTAGAATTTGATTCAATGCTAAAAGAAAAGACATGGAAAAAGTATGTTGATACTTTCAAAGGATTATAAATGTATTTAGATGAGAGCACACAAAAGAAGCTAAGACAAATTGGAAAGATAGGTAATGATGAGGTACTTCTAAAAGAGGGTGACCTGTTCATTGCGTTAAACGTGGTAACACAACAACGTAGAATTATTCCTGGCGATGCTGACCTGCTAGAAGCCTTGAGCCAAACCAATCAAAGTGAAGGTCGGAAAATTCTCAAGGGATAGTTGATGGATGAAACTAAAAGGGTTATAGTTGATGGTGAGGCGCTAACAAGCGGCCTTAAGAAAGGAATTGACAAGCTAGCTAACACTGTTAAGTCAACAATGGGCCCTAAAGGAAAGCTTGTTCTAATTCAGCGCCCTGGGTACCATCCAGTTGTGACAAAAGACGGCGTCACTGTTGCTAATGCTATAAATCTAGAAGATGAAATTGAGAACTTGGGCGCGCAGGTTATCAAGGAGTCTGCTTCTAGGACTGCAGAAGAAGCGGGTGATGGAACGACAACAGCGACAGTTTTGGCGCAGTCGATTTACACAGAGGGCTTAAAGATGATTGCTGCAGGATTTGATGTGATAGGTATCAAAGCAGGTGTGAATCGAGCTGTCAGTATTGTCATCGATGAAATAGAAAGATCAGCGCAGGAAGTAAAGAGTCAAGATGACTTAATGAAAGTGGCATTAATCTCTGCGAACGGTGAAAGCGAAATAGCATCGCTTATTGTTGAGGCTATTGATGCTGCTAGCGTTGATGGTCACGTTATTGTCGAAGAGGCAAAAGGGTTCAAAAGTAGTTTAACAGTCGTGGATGGCTATCAAGTCGACCGCGGGTTTCTATCACCGTATTTTGTGACAGATAAGAATAAAATGACGTGCACGTTCATCAATCCATTGATTCTTATTGCAGACAGAAATTTCAATTCAATTCATGAGATAATGAAACCTCTTGAATTGGCGCTTGATTCGTCTAAACCTGTTCTTATAGTCGCTAATGACATTGACGGCGATGCAATGCAGGGCTTAGTGCTAAACAAGGTGAAAGGGTCATTACAGGTTTGCGCAATCAAATCACCCGGGTTCGGCTCTGCACGACATGAATTGCTCAATGATCTAGAAGCTGTTGTCGGTGGAAAAGTTTTAAACTCATCGTATGATATGCAAAGCTGTGGAATTGAAGTATTTGGTACATGCAAGAAGGTAATCATTCACAAGACAACAGCACTTTTCATAAATGAACAGATTGACGACAAGAGCACAGAAGTAAATGAAAGAATTGAAACTGTGAAAGAAAAGCTTGAAGATCCAGGAATTTCTTCAGATGAGAAAGAACTCTTGACTTACAGACTTCAGCAACTTTCTGGTGGAATAGCTATACTTCGAGTTGGTGCAGCAACAGAGTCTGAGCTAATTGAACGTTTTGACAGAGTTGATGACTCGCTTAATGCAACTAAAGCAGCCATTCAAGAGGGAATTCTGCCGGGTGGTGGTGTCGCACTTGTTAGGGCTAGCAAGAAGATAGCGAATGCGATTTCAAAAGAATGTGATGATAATGTTGTTGCAGGGCTAAATGTTGTTAGTCGTGCATGCGCAGAACCGTTTAAGCAGATAGTTAGGAACAGTGGAAAAAGCCCAGATGCTTTGTTGACAACAGTAATGTCATCAAATGAAAATACAGGCTATGATTCAAGAGATGACATCTTCGGCGATATGTTTAAGTTAGGGATTGTTGATCCTAAAAAAGTTGTTAGGTGTGCAATAGAGAATGCAGCATCTGCAGCAAGTATGTTGTTATCAGTTGGTTCATCGATGATTGAAGTGAGTAAAACATAGTGCAAGATGATAATTAATACTGTACCCTACGACGCGAGAATATCATGTCAAATATCTCAGATAAAGATCTTTCATTAATTGCTGAGTCGCTTTACAAACTCCAAAAGCAAATATCAACTGCTGTTATCACATGCAAGTTAGAAACTGAAACACACGTGCCTGACTTGATGACAAGAATAAGGATACTTCCAAGCGTTGCTGTTGTTGGTCAACAAGAAAAAGTTGCAAGATTTATCGACGGAGACGCGTTGTTAAAGATTAGTGTTAAGTACCTGCCTAGAACTAGTGAGATATACGCAAGCTTGAAGGGACTAAGCGTGATGATAAAGCGTCTCCCGGGCGTGAAGTCAGTCTCAGTAGACACATTTAATAAGAAACGAATCACTTTAAGAGGGCAAAAAATCATTTTTTAGGGTGTAATTTTCATCTTATGTGATTATTATTAGAGTATGCAGGAGAAGACATGAGAAATCTTACTTGGGATGAGCTACAGAGGCTATCTGTAGATGAGCTTAGACGACTTTGTATGGAGGTTCGCTCCAAGATCAATAAACGTAAGCGTCTCAAGAAGGCTTCTAAAGAGCTTGAAATATATTTTTGTTACGTTATAAGAGCACTTGAAAAGTGTGCAAACGTGCAACACAGATAAAAGCATTGTATAATAGTCTACAGGCAACACATACACATTAAAAATTAAATTTTAACATTGGAGAAAAAATGAAATCAACTTTAGATGTCTACTTTAAAGACGTGGGCAACTATTCTCTTTTGACTAGAGAGCAAGAGGTTTCTCTTGCAAAGAGAATTGAGTCTGGTGATTCAGAAGCAAGGCAGATCATGATTCAGTCTAATCTACGTCTTGCTATATCAATAGCAAAGAAGTACGCAAAGTACGGCGCTAGTCTTGAAGATCTGATACAGGAATCAAACATTGGGCTGATCAGGGCTGTTGAAAAGTTTGATTGGCGTCGAGGATTCAAGTTTTCCACTTACGCATGTTGGTGGATAAAGCAGTCTGTTGTTCGTCACTTGACCAACACAAACTCAATATTGAAAATTCCTTCACACACGCTTTCAAATGCTAGAAAGATTAATCAAATCACAAAGGAATATCAGGAAGAGTTTGGGTCGAATCCAACGCCTGAAGAAATTGGTTCCATTCTGGGCATTTCTGTGAAGCATGTTAATCGTGCACTTGACTCTATAAAGGCAAAACATGTAGGGTCACTGGACGCTGTTGTTGGCACAGAAGGAAACAGGACATACGCAGAAATTATTCCTGATACGAATTCAGTAGACGTCAGCCAGCTGATTGATAATGAAACAATCAAAGGGCTGATTGTCAAGGCACTTTCATCTTTGAACGAGCGCGAAGAGCTTGTTTTGAGATTACGCTTTGGCATCGATGATGTGGATGAAGATGATCAGAATGTTTACGATGTTGTCTGATATAATAGAATAGAACAGAATAAAAACTACATACTAACAATTAAAAAAAGGAAAAAATATGTCAATGCCAAAGGGCTTTAAGTCTGAAAATGGATACGCAACTTCTAAGAATCTGTGTGGTAAAACATACCATGAGATATCTGACATCATGAAAGAGAAAGGTTTCAAGATGAATCACTCAACAGCTAGGAACGTTTTCGTCTCTTCACTTAAGAAGATCGCATCTGAAGTTACTAGTGTGTATGACCTTAGCTTGGATGAGAAAGCTATTAAACGAATTGCGATTGATCCAAGATTTCAAGAAGCCATCAGAGAATTTATGAGCGAGAGCCAACATGATAGAAAGAAATCTTTTTAGAAACGTTCACTATCAAACTGAACTACTTGAGAGTCTTGACTGGGATGAAACTCAGTTCGAGGCTCTTTTCGAGTATCTGAACACAGTTTTTAATGCTGAGACGCTAACGAAGCCTGAAGAAATTAAAAAGAATATTTCAGAAGTTTTTGGTAAGCAGACAGCAGTTTGTTTTACTAAGATACTTAATGAAGTAATGTTTAGTTGTAATTTCCACTTAGAGAGGAGTGACGATGAGAATTAAAATATCCTTACAGCATCTGCTTAGTAAAAACAAGACAGACCTCAGAAGTTTTTTAAGAAAGAATAAATTGAATTCGTATGATGATGTTTTGGTGTACTGTGAAGGTAGAAACATCATTCCTGTGTCACGGGAGGAGTATCAAAGCCACACAGCCGTGAAGAAAGGGCCTGTAAAGAAAGAGCCCGAGGAGAAGAATGAGCAAAAAAGCCGCGCAAAAAGTGTTGATAAAGGGTCAGTTAGTAAAACACAAAAAAAGCCAAGAAGTAGGTCTCGTTCTAGAAAAGTCAAAGAATCATAATGACTTTTACGTAGTGATGAATCGTGGCGCTTTTGAAGAGTGGCACATTAGCAATATTTCACACTGATAATGAACAAGACAATACAAATCACCGAGAAGGTATACTTCGATCCTGAATCTAACATGATAGTTCTATCAGTTGACAGGATCACTTTGACACTAACACTGTCAGAATTCTGCGACCTATTCAGTGAAATGTCATCTGCATCAAAAGCAATATCAAACTTTATTACACTGTCTTCTGGGTTCAATAAAATAGTGAATTCTTGCGACGACGGTGATAATTATATCAGCAGCGGATCAACACTATCATGACTATAAGATCTGTAACGGAGTAAAAATATGTCTTCAAATTGGCAGAAAGCAGGGCCAAACCACGTGCCATCATATCAGACAAGTGGAATCCCCTACGTCACGTCATCAGCCGCTGACGAGTGCAAGGAAGCAGCAAATACAGTCGCACCTGTGCAGATTACTTTTCCGTATGTCACGAAGTTTGTGACAGTTAATAACACTGGGGGAAATGATTTAAGGGTTGCTTTTACTTTTTCGGGTTCATACGCACCCGGCCAGCGGACAACTGATAATACGCTAATGCTCGACACACACCCAAAAAATTACTTTGTGATACAAACACAGGCAGCTGGTTCAACGACAATTGCCTCATTCGATGTCAGATGCAAAACAATGTTTTTTCTTGGTGACGGTGGCACAACTGATTTCTCATTGATTGCAGGACTCACAACAATTCCTTCTAGTAACTTTCCTGTCCTAACTGGGAGCCTCGGCCAGCCAGGTTTAGTAGCAACAGGATCATTTGAAGGTGTCGGCTAGCCTTTGGGATATCTTAAATAAGCTTCCACGCAATTTAAAGTGCGGAGAACTAGTTCTAGTCTCCTCTGCCGCGCTAAGAAATAAATACAATTATGAATGCACGAAGGGCCGATATGAAATCGGCCTTTTGACTTCTGGTGGTACAACAGTCATAAATGAAGACAGCGGCCACTCCCACTCTTAAAGAATTTACTATAAAAAGGTGTACAGAATTCTTTTTCAAAGTAAGATACTAACAATTGATCATGAAGATATTCACGGAAAAGTAAGTGACTAGTGACGGCAGAAAAGTTATAGCTATTTCAGGCGGGTTTGATCCTATTCACGTGGGTCACGTGAGGATGATTCAGTCTGCAGCTGAGCTGGGTGACGTTGTTGTGATTCTAAACACAGACGGCTGGCTTACGAGAAAAAAAGGATATGTGTTCATGAACTGGGAAGAGCGTCATGAAATACTCATGAGCATTAAAGGTGTAACAATAGTTATGCCTGCAAAGGATTATGATGAGACAGTATGCGATTCACTTATAGACTTGAAGGATGTTCTTGGCTTAGACTGTTTTGCGAACGGCGGCGATAGAAAGAAGACAAACACACCAGAGATGAACACATGCGAGATGTTAGGCATTGAGATGCTGTGGAACGTGGGCGGAGAAAAAATGCAAAGCTCTTCAGCATTAATAGCTAAGTTCAAAGAATGTTCAGAAAAAAAAGGAGAACAAGATGGAAAAAGAAGAAGTTGAATATCTAGTAGCGATGAGAAGCTATCTGATAGAAAAATTCGAAAAGAGCACTGACTATCATCAGAATAAAAATGCGATCATGCGCGAAGTTGATCACGCTGAAATTTTGCACACGACGATAGTCAAGCTTGATGAAATTCTTAAAAATTACGTCAATTTTGAAGAAAAGTAAAATTTTAGTGTAACATTTAGAAAATAATTTTTTCACCCCATAATACTTACTTTTATGGGGTGTTAAAAAATGTTTGTCGCGCGGATTGCTTTTTTCTTTTTAATGTTAACGTCAGCCGCGTGCACACCTGACTATCAAATTCAAGACCAGACAGATGTCCGTGTCGTAGTTGACTCATATATTCAGCCTAGCGAGATTGAGTCTCTCGATGTTTTAGTAGCACTTGATACATCAGGTTCGATGAGTGATAACTATGACGATGTGTCTGTGGGCATGGATGTCTTAAGAGTTGATATTGAGTCATTAACGCTCGACTATCAGTTTGGGTATATCACCATGGATCCAACGACACCTGGGTATACCGGTCCATATAATTCGTCATCTTCTGCTATAGACATGATGATGGCACCCAGTCTTCTACCTAGCACGTTTTATGAAGAAGGATTTGCAGCTACGTATAACTTTCTATTGTCTGAAGACGGTTTATCATTTCGTAGACCAGAAGCAGACTTTATACTGTTTTTGATTTCTGATGAGGATGAACAAAGCTCAATAACAGCAAATCTTTTTTATGTGTGGCTTCACGATGAGTTTAAGTCTGTTCAGCATGATGTTGTGTGTATTGTAAATCCAGACGATGGAAGCGGATCTACATGGTCGAATGAGATAGGATTTAAGTATATAGAACTTGCTGATCTTTATCTGAAAGACGCTATTGACATACAAGAAGAAGATTGGTCTGTGTGGCTGTCAGATTCTTCGTACTTGACACAAAAGAAAGACTATATTATTTTAAGCGATCCTAATCCAATAGTCGATTCAATCATAGTGTATGTAGATCAGGTTGGAATATATGATTGGGAGTATATTGAGACAACAAACACAGTTCAACTTGGGTTCGTTCCTGGGTATGGATCTGTTATAGAGGTGGGGTATAATGTTTACGTTGAATAAAAAAATATTTTTATTGCTTACGCTTGTCATAGCTGGGTGCACTAGTGACTACAAGATAGCTGAACAATTAGAAGAAGCTGAACCGGGGGTTGAGGTACCTGAGATAGAGGTCAACCCTATCACACATAGCTTTGGTGCGCTCAGCGCAGGAAGTGAATCACAGGATGTAATTGTCACAATTAAAAATCTAGGTAACGGTGACTTATCACTACACGATATCTATCTCCACAGTGGAATGACAAACTTTTCTATAACAGGCACTCCTATGAGTGTTGTTGAGCCGCTTGATGAAGTTGAATTGATTATCACTTACTCGCCCGGTACGTACGAAGTTAATAGCGACATTGTGAGCATTTTGTCAAATGATGAGGATGAGCCTGAAACATTGGTTGTGTTAGATGGATCGGGTGACGCACCAGTTATAACAATTGATCCGGACTACTATGACTTTGGAATAGTTGACTTGGGTTGTGATGACACAATCACAGTCTCTGTGGGAAACATTGGCAATTCAAATTTAATACTGTCAGACATAGAATATTTTTCTTCACTTCCAGTTGATTTTGCACTTCAAGAGTATGAGGATGATTTAGGAACGCTGCCGATCACGATTGCGCCAGGTGATAACATAGCGCTAGATGTTGATTATATACCGCTAGACTCGCTCGATGATTCTGCGTATATTGAGATAACATCAAACGATCCGATAATGCCTGTAGCATATGCAGATCAAGACGGCTTGGGTGACTATGCAGGCATAATTACAGATAATTTCACACAAGATGGTGAAGTTTCAGCAGATATACTATTTGTTGTTGATAATTCTGGGTCTATGTCATCAAATCAAACAAATCTAAAGAATAATTTCGGTGATTTCATCGCAGTCTTCACAGCAGCCGGAGTTGACTATCACATTGCGTTAATCACAACAGACGACGCGACGTTTATAGGCGATGTCATAACATCATCTGACGCAGATCCCGAAACTGAATTTAATGACCAAGTTGATTTAATCGGATATCACGGCAGCGCGCATGAAAAGGGGTTATGGTATTCATACGTTTCAACAGATGCGGGAGGCGATGCAGCGATAGGCTCAGCAACAGCCTTCTTTAGGGAGGCAGCAAGACTAGTCATTGTTTACGTTTCTGATGAAGCTGACTATTCCCATCAAACATCAGGTGGAGGAGGCTCTACTTCAATGGCACCCTCTGACTACTCAGCACACTTGCTTTCTCTTAAATCCTCTTCTGACCTTGTTATCGCACACGCAGTAGCAGGTGACTCACCGTCAGGGTGCACTGGTAACGGCGGCGCCACATTTGGTGATGGTTATTATGATGTTGTAAGTGATCTGGGGGGAACATTTATGTCTATATGCGCATCTGACTGGAGTGCGACAATGGATACACTTGCCAGAGAGTCAATGGCTGAGCTATCATACGCGCTATCAGGTCAGCCTGTTGAAGACACAATTACAGTTAGTGTGGACAGTGTTTTATCAACAGACTGGACATATGATAGTTCATCCAACGCTGTGACATTTACTGTAGCACCTTCTGACGGAAGTACCATTGACATCACGTATGCATACTGGGGATGTTTCTAGTGTTAAAGCTACTTAGTAAGTCAGTTCTTCTTGCTACGTGTCTTCTTGTGGGAATATTCATCGGTAGTGCTGTGATGATTAAGTATGAGATGTCTGTTTTTAAGGCGTACTCTTGGGGAAGTGATCCTATAATTGCTAACTGTTACGGTGGCGATTTTAATGAGTTATACTTGATTCAATCTGTAAAATACTGGGAGTACTATGGTCATGATGTTGCATTCATTGAGCAGGATCCACCGGATGTTGTGTGTCAAGCTGATTCAATTGATGGGTTTATTATCATAAAAAAGAAGCGTCAAGATGGCATGACACTAGCTTACACGAGAAGAAAGGTTGTGCTCGGTGAAATTAGAGCTGCAACAATTTATTTCAACCCAGGCGCATATCGACTTGAGAATGTGATTGAGCATGAACTCGGCCATGCTTTTGGTTACAAGCACTTAGAGATAGAAGGGCATGTAATGCACCCAGATCATGAGAGCATGGGTACAGCATTTTGGATACCTTAGATAACAAAGTCAAACTCAAAAATCAAAGTAATATCAATATTGCCATGATTTGATGCTGGACTTACAGATAAACCAACAATATCGCCTGGTCCAAAATTTGCGCCTGGAGTAAAATAAACAACATAGCTTGTATCTGCATTGTTCATAACAATATTTTGCGATTCTACAGGTGTCGTATTAAGATTTTCTGTTGTCTCCTATATCGGTGCCATGTAAGAGCCAATAAGTATCCAGCCCGCGTCTCCGACACACTGAAGTACCAATGCGTCTAAGTGGGCCATGATTTTATCGCTACCTGCGCCGTCGATATTGGAACCAGCGGGGTCTATCGTGAGCGTGTTTATGCCGTGGTTGCTGGTATCTGTCCGCTTAATCACGTAGATTCTCCCAGCTATAGCAGTAGTAGCCGAAGGCAAGGTGAGGGTAACATTACCTGACCCGCAGCTTGCGATAACTGTGTGGTCGTCAGCGGCTATTGTGTAGTTGCTGATTTTAAGCCCATTTACCTTTAGGGAGACTGACCCATTTATATCCAGTGTTGAGCCTGGCGTGCTCTTTGCTATGCCAAACGATCCCGAGCTTTCGTTAAAGTAGAATCCAACGGTGGTGTTGGTCCCATAGATATGGAAATCGCGCGAGGCTGTATCCAATTGGTTAATGCCGCTGTATGCCCCAAAGCTCATAAAAGCATCTTCACCACTTTCGCCATCGGTCATATCACCAAAGTGGGTGCGGATTCCGTCGCCGTCACAGTCGACGGTATAGGCATAATCTACGGTCGTGTCTTCGACGCGAAATTGTCCCGGATCTCCTTTAATGTGAAGAGTGGTCACAGGGGCATCGGTGCCGACACCGACATTATCGCTGCTCCCATCCACAAATAACATATGTGTGTGATTGTCTGACTCAACACGAAAATCCACTAAAGAGTCACCACCTTGATTGACAACAACTTCTGCAACATTCCCAT
>Ga0098033_1000214_pt1 | contig 29241 bp, 20 predicted proteins | sample 1_EtaG_FD_75049 | JGI IMG/M metagenome (GOLD analysis project Ga0098033, IMG submission 75049) | Marine viral communities from the Subarctic Pacific Ocean - 1_ETSP_OMZ_AT15124 metaG | ecosystem: Environmental > Aquatic > Marine > Oceanic | place: Pacific Ocean | collected 2015-01-07
AAACAAATTAAATTCAATATTTAAAATATTGTAAAATAACGTTTCTAATACTGATTTAATCTCGCCATTTCTACAATTAATATTAATTATTGGCATATACAGCGACGAGGTGCTCATCTCATCAGCATATATATCCAAAGCTGACGAAATCTCTGGTGTGTACTCCATCTGATCAAAATCAACGTACCGATCCAGGCGATTCTGATTACTGTAGTATTCAGCCTGAAGTATGCCATATATATCAGAATAGGTCGAAAGCTTAAATTCCATCCCGCCCGCTGACTTAAATCTAGATCTATATTTATCAAGCTGTCGTCTCTTGAGTTGTTTTGCGTCTTGTCGCCGATATCGTACAATTGGGCCAGATAAAAGCTTGGTTAGCTTTTTATAAAGCGGATTCCCATCGTTGCGCGTATTTTTCTTATTTTTGTTAGCCATTTTTTACCCTTTGAGTAGCCATAAGTGTTCTTTCATTTCATCAATTTTTTCTTGGTCCTCGGTGGATTTGTGACCCTCCATCCCACGAATCGATGTATTTAATTTGGTGGTAGATGTGCAAATTGAAGACAAAAACGCTTTTTGATATGCAATATCTCTAGAGCGAGCCGTCAATGCGGTATCCTTTACCCAGCAACCAATTGCCAGTGCCATTATCAAATCATCATTATTGCGCTTCATAGCTTGAGGTTTTCCATGTACCCATACAAAAGTCTGCATTTCATTATACAACCTTTTCGATTTAATTTTAATTAGTTTATTTCTTATAAACTCTTCAAGTTTTGCAATAATCAAAGGTCTGGTTTTTTGCGTAGTTGCAAAGCCGGCGTGAGCGTTTTGATATTCAGCCAAGTGAGATTCCACATATTCATGAGAAGATTTCTTGCTATAATAAAGATTATCATACGTAGTTTCTTGAATCTTGTCTAATACACTCCATCCAATATTATTGTTCTCAACAACCATCAGGGCATTTCCATATTCTCTGCCAATTTCACCCAACATAGAAGCAAACATGTCTGGCGTTGGTTTGCCTTGGTACTCTGCAACAATCTCCGCTGCCTCCAAATTAAAAACATGAAAAGTAGAATAATCATTACCGTCGCCGCGCGCAACATCAGCAGTCACTAAATAGTTGTTTCCAGTTCGGTACTCGTCCCATATCCACAAGTTTCTATCAAACCCTGTACGATATTTCGGCTCTTCAATACTCTGCCTGATATATTCCATGTCTTCCGGGTGGAAAACTGTTTCACCAGACATATTAAAATTGCATTTTAGTTCCTGCGCAATCTGCCTTCGAGACATGTTTTTGGTCTCTTTATCAAACCACTCTTTATCTCTATCTGGGTGTACATCCCACGGAAGCGTTACCAATTCAAAGTCATTTTTGCTGGACTCTGCATCAACGCAAGTCTGGTGAAACCAATTGCCAACACCGTTAGGGGTCGACAACGCGATACAACCACCGCCAGTGGAGAGTGTAGGGTATAGACCAGTCCACAACTCTTCTAGACCCTCAACGTGCGCAGCCTCATCAATAACTAGCAAGGACAATGATTCAGAACGGCCGGCGTCAGAGCTAGTAGAAGAGGCTTTGATTTGAGATCCGTTAGATAACTCAAATGATGTTCTATTATCAATTGATATGTTAGAAATACGAAGCCACGGGGGTAGGTGCTTGTGAATTGCTTTTACTTTTTTAACCAAATTTGCTGCTGAGAGGAATTTCGTAGCAATAACAAGAACGTTTTTGTCGCGATGAAAAAGCATAAGCCACGCAATATAAGCAGCAGAGATTGTAGATATTCCTAGTTGGCGCGCCTTTAAAACAACCGTAAACCGATTGTCCATAAATGTTTCTAACAAATCGCCCTGAAAATCATATGTTTTAAAAGGAATTAAACCTTTTTGAGGATGAGATATCTTGGCATAGTTGTTAATAAAGTATTCCGGATTTTTACCTGCCTTAATAACCTCTGCAACAATCTCTTCCTTTGTTAAAATGGACATCAGGACTCATTCTTAGATCCGCCAGAACCTTGCGCAAGGAACTTTTTAAAATTTGCTTCAAGTTTGTCCGCGCTGGGTGCCAAGCGATCTTCTACGCCAGACAAGCCCGGGATTCTATATACCTTTTTGGCCACAACCCACACCCGAACGTTGCTTGTTTTTTCTACCAGTGCGTCGACCTCGCCAGCAGGAGTTAGGCGAAGTGTTTTTCCGGTATTTTCTTTATAACGCTTCTTGAGATAATTTGCAATCTCGGCCATTGTTTGTTCGAGATCTTCTTCTAGTTTTGAAGCATATACATCTTTTAACTTAATCTCACTGTGGTAAGTGATCTGAAGATGAGTGCCGTCAATACGGCATCTAAACCCATCGATTTGACGGGAATCCAAAACAGGATGCCCCTTTTCTCTTTTCAATCCAATTTCAAGTGGTTGCCCTTTTTCATCATAGGCTCCATCATATGAATCAGCAGCTGCCTGCATGACGCCTTGAATTATCTCATAATTAGCTTGTGACATTTTTAGGTCTCCATCCTGTTTTCCAGCGCTCCTCGCGACTTTCTATATAGTTTATATAACACTTATAACATGCCCCAAATTTTGTATAACTAACATCATCATCCAAATTAACTATCTTACTTTTGCAAGTATCGCAGCGGTTTTCTTTCCTTCTATTAACTAGTTTTTTATGTATTAAAACTCCATTTAGATCTTCAAACTCGTCAGAAGAGTCGTTTTCCTCCTCATCGTGCATGGTTTGTTGTAGTTGTTGCAAGTAGTCTTTTTCTTTTTCAGGAGACCACCCTGAGCGTGGATTAACAATGGCTTCATCTCCATATTTTTTTTTAATCGCCTTTTCGATGGCGGCGATCTGATTTAGATCGCGCTTCACCTGGCTATCTCTACGCTGGCGTAAAAAACACCAATAGACATAAGTATACCCAGTGCGGCGCCGCCTAGGGCCCACCAGTGAGTATTATTATTCCCCACCTCCTCTTTAAGCATCTGGTTGAGGTTCATAATGTGCTGATCTTTTAATTTGATAGCGCCTTCATGATATTTGACTGAAGAGTCGTGCTCTACCTTTAAAAGATCATATGCCAGGCGTTTATTAGCAAGTTCTTGTTGAAATTCCTTCCTGAGACTTAATTCAATCTCGAGTCTTAAATATTTCGGATCAAGCAACATCTTTGATGCAGCAATAGGATCCAACAATACACCAGAGTACGGCGCTACTTGATCTTTCTCTAGGCTTGTCACCTTACCTTGCAGTTCTGGTGTGTCTGCATACGTACAAATAGGCGCCAATACCATCATAAATGAAAGAAAAATTGATAATAACCTCATACTATCCATCCTCCGACTCTACATACTCGGCGCCCAAGATCTCAGCAATTTTCCTTGCTAGGTCTTCTCCATCATCTTTATGTTTTTCAGCTAATTCTGTCAATTCCTTTTGCTTGTCTTTTTTAAGTTTTTGCAATTCAACATCATATTCCTCTTCAAGTTTTCTTACTAATTCTTCGTGGGCGCCACGGACACGCTCTTTTTCTAGCTCTTTTTCCTTACTAACCTCTACAACAAGTTCTTTTTCTTTTTCATAAAGATCGCGCTGATCGCTCAGCATTTTATACAGCTTGTCTTTTATAGTATTTTTAGTCACCGAAGAGCCAATAATTAGGACAACAATCACAGGTACGTACCAGTGGTGTTTAATCCAAATCCAGACTTTTTTCCAAAATAACGCTGTTAGCATAAATTTAGTACCTAAGTAATAGTCTTATTTTCCGGCGGTGCGCCACTGTGTGGCAGCGTCAACCAACGCCTGGGCACCAATATACACCAAGGTCACGGCAACCCAATCTTCACTGGTCAGCATATTCGCATATGTTAAAAACGTAGCAGTACCCCAGGCTAAAAATTTTCTAGAAATAAACCTCTCTGTGTGTTTATCTAACCAAGCTTTTGCTTTTTTCATAATATTAACCTCCACGATTAATTAGTATATCATTATACTATTAATGAGCGATTTTTTAAAGTTATTTTTCTTGGACACTCGCAAAACCATTCTTATTGTCAATAAATATCTGTTGATCTACAATATCTTTAAGGCTGTCCAAATGTGATATCAACAACACCGTTTTAAACTGTGTTTTTACCATATCCAAGATCCTTATAAAGCCTTCCATGTTGTCTGCATCTAGAGAGGTTCCTGGCTCATCTAATACAAAAATATCACTCTTTGGAAGCGTTGAAACATTCAACAAAGCCAACCGGATGGCCATGGCGGCAATTGTTTTTTCGGCGCCGGAAGCCATCTCAATTGAGCGCGTCGAATGGCCTGGGTGTTGAATTAAAATATCAAGCCTTCGGTCTCCATTTTCGAAAAATACTTCAAAATCAACAATATTTGCCAAAACCTTAGAAATCTCATCATTAATAATAGGAAGCTGTTTTTTGATAATACTGTAGGATATGCCATTTGAGTGCATGCACCGCATAAATAAATCGATCATAGCATATTCATCTTCTAGATCAGAATATTCATTCTTTTGATTTATAATTTCCTCTAATTTTTGTTCATTGCTTCCTGCCGTCTTATACAAATTCAATACAAGATCGTTTTGCGCGGTATACCCAGCACAAACACTAGCATAATCACTCTCTAGTTTTCTTTCTTTGCGTTTCAAGTCTTTGAGCTGTTTTATAAGCTCTGCGTTTTCTTCTTGTTCTTTTTGCTTTTGCAATAAATCGGATTTCTGTGATTTAAGGCCAGACAACTTAGATTTTAATTTTTCAATTTCAAGCTCTATGTTGGCAATTTCAATAATTTTTTGATTTTTTCTCTCCAAAGCTTGCTCATATTGTGAAATATATTGAAAAACCTGGCTTGGTACCAAGTCATCTATCTTCTTAACCAAACCCTCTTTAGACGTTAAAAGCTGTTCCATGTCGGCAATTGTTCTTTCCATGTCTTCGTGGCTTTTATGCGCATCTTTCACAAACATGCATTGTTTCTGAAGCGCTGAGTTGCAGGGTACTTTCTGCAGAAGGCCCAGTTTAGCTTCATGATTCTGCTTTAAAGCAAGTATTTCTTCTAATTCCTTCTCAATTTTTCGAAAGTCTTCTTGGGTTTTTTCAACATCATCACTTTTCTCTCTCCACACATCAATATCAAAACTTTCAACAAATTGATCAATTTTTTTGTATGTCTCCAAAAGAGATTTATATTGCACCTTGGAGTCGGTTAACCGTTTTTTAGTGCTAGCGACCTTGTCTTCAGTGTTTACTAGTTTCTCATCAACATCATCGGCTTCAGCTACTTCCGTAGGAATTAAAGAAATTTTGCTTCGGATCATTGAAAGAGCCACTTGCTTAGAGTCCTTTTCTCTTTCATATTCCTCCAACTCTCTTTGCGAAACCATTAATTCTGTCTGGGATCGCGCAGATTCAGTCCGGGCATTTTCTATTTCTTCATCAAAGTTTCGACCAGAAAGCTTCTTGATCGCGCCCTTTAAATCGGTGCTATCTTCTTTGGCAAATTTAAACTTTTGATCAAAAAGCTCTAAATCTAAAAATTTCGCCAATATCTCCTTCCGTCGAGTTGAGCCTTCATTAATATAAGACAAAGATTCAAGCTGGCTGGCCATAGAGGTTGTCAAAAAGTCGTCAACAGTGCCAAATAATTTGCGTATATTCTTGTCAGTTTCATTTCGAGTAATCCCATTCAAAGACTTCTCTGTATCTGTCAGCGTATCAACAACCCAAAAATTAACATCTGTTTTGGCCTCCATTGTTTCCTTACCCTTGAGGCGCCTCTTATATTTTTCACTCGAACGTTCAATACAGTAACGTTTACTTCCCACGTTAATCTCTACATACCCTCGACACAAGTCTTTATGTTGATTGATGACATTTAAATTTTTTCTATTTCCCTTCGAAGTAGTATTATATAAAGCATATAGAAGCGCATCAATAATGCTTGATTTTCCTGAAAAGTTCTTGCCCAGAATACCAACAACCCCGCTTTTTGCAGCAAAATTAACAACATTATCTTCGCCATAATTAAAGAGATTATCCCACTCTAGTCGATGGAGGCGCCAGTTTATGTTTCTCTGTATCTCTTCTTGCGCTTCGGCCATTGAATTGTATTTGCGATTAATTTCATATACTTTTTTCAAAGTATCATCATCTGGCTTGAAATCCTCCAAGTATTCAAAAATTAATTTTTCTTGTACTTCTAAATTGCGCAAGTCCTTCTTGCCCAAGCCACTGGATGGGCCATCAATATCGCGGTGAGGATCTAGGGCGCGATTTAAGAAAGTAACAGACTCTGGCTGGAATCGATGTTTCGCGCTATCGATTGCTTTTCTAATCACGTCTAAGGGTAGATTATTTTCTGTGGCCAGGCGGAGGCGGCTGCCGGGAGTGACACGAACTTTTTTCGGCAATTGACCATTTTTGGTTAATTTTATTGTTAAAAAAGGCTTAGGATTTTGTATAGCGTGATGTTCACAGGTAAAATTATTTTTATCCTCGATGTTCCAAACTAAAAACCCCTTATCATTGCTTTCTCCGTGATTTTGCTGTATTGTCGAACCAGGATAGCGAACTTTTCCTTTTTTATCTAGCACTTGATTGGTTTTGTGTATATCGCCAAGAAAAGCATAATCAAAATCGTCAAAAATGCTGACGTCGTTTTCACCATTCTCCATTTTCCAGCCAGTATCGGTAGTTATGCCACTAATCGAGCCATGATAAAGAGCAATGTTCACAACATGCTTGTTTGATGGTTCTTGCCAGCCATCTTCATCAAAAACCGACAAAACATTAAATGTATAGCCATCATTTAACTTTGTTTCGCCGCTTTTCTTTAATAAAAATAAAGACTTGTGATCTAACGCCTTGACAATGGGAGTTAATGCATCTTGACGACTTGAATTTTTTAAATTTCCATCATGATTTCCTAAAATTATATAAGTCGGAGCTATGTCGGCCAAGTTTTTAAAAAAATCTGAGCACATTTCCACAAACTCTGGGCTTATCTGCGTCTTTGTGTGTGCAATATCTCCACAATGAACGATACAATCCGGATTTTCTTCTCTTAGCTTGGCATAAAGTCTTTCAAAAACGACCCTATACTCTTCATGATATTTTAAATTTCGGATATGAGTGTCTGCTAGGTGCGCGAACTTCATATATACTCCTGTCAAATAGAAATATAAAAACCAACCTTACAATGTAAAATGGCCCTCTATTCTGTCATCGAGTCTAATACTCTAGAGTAAGAAACTCCCTCCAAAAGCGGCGTCATCTTAAGAATGCAATCGCTAAGTATGTCGCCCCTATTTCGCTCCCGAGCATCATTAGCGCGTGCATACAGTTTTTTCATAGCTCTTTCAGAGTTTATGTAGTATTCTATCGCATTCAACACAGCAGTGGTTGTTGCACGATTAATCGATGCATCCTTGTGACGATATATTAGTGGAAAATAATTGCTATCGCCAGCAACACTGAGTGCTGCCTCTACTGCGGTCGACGGATCCGGTGAAGGATCCCCAACATCTCCTTCTATGGAAAAACTATAAAAAGTAAGACCACTGAGTGACAAGTATGGCGCTTTAAAGCTGTCTTTTAAGCCATTAAACAGCGCATCAACGAGGCCCCTTCCAACCTTTTCTATCGTAAAACTTTTTTTGTTTAATTTCGCGATACATCTTACTTTTGTAAGCCTTTCTAGAAGATCTTCTTCAATAAAAAGCTTGTCAATGCTCAACTCCCAATAATCTTCTGCTAAGACGTCTCTGACTATTGACATCATTTCTTTTTGCTTTTCTTCCTCGGGAGTTTTATATTTTAAAGGCGGAGACACTATATAATCCCCCCCTTATAACAAAGATCTTAAATTCTCAACAACTTTGCTTTTTAACTCTGTTACGGTTCTTACCGCTCTATATTTTTGTTTTTCGGCTCGCGGCTCCGTCGTAGTGGGTTTCTCACGTGACTCTGGGGCTTTTTTTTTGCCGGCTGGGCCTCGAACAACATCTACATCTCCGGGAACGTGCGCATCTCCAGTGGCGGAAATAGTATCTGGGTCCTGCGGAAGCTTCGCAACGCCTGCGTTAATCCCATGCAAAATTTTTCTAATATCGTCTAATATTGATATATTACTACGCAATTCCGGGCCCTCGACATCTAGAGGATCCATTCGAAATTCGGCTGCAATTGCCTTAGCTAGTTCTTTTTGTGCCTTTTCATTATTCCCGCCACCAATTTTACCAAGGGCGTCCGGGAGCATTGGAAGTATCTCCTTCCATGGGAGTTTCTTTAGTAGCGCCGGTAGAGTACGAAGCAGAGCGGGATTTTCATTTAAAAGCTCTTCTTTTAAGATTGGCTCATTAATCTTTCTTGTTTTGTGTATTTTAACTTTCATTAGAGAGCTTCCTTTATTACCTCATATAAATAGTTCTCACTATTAACTAATGATGCAGATTGTTTTTTTTGAAGAAAAACATCTCTTTTCATTTGCCCAATATCTGAATATGGAGAAATATCTATTTTGTGCACCTCAATATCATGTTTTAATAATAAACTAATAATTTTTAATTCTTTCTTTTTCGCATCAGCATCCATGCCAATATAGATTGGAGTGTCGCTCTCAACAACTCTTTGCAATAAAATATGTTGCTCACTCAGTGTCGACCCAAGTAGCGGAACAGCGTTTGGGCCGGCAACTATTGCATCAAAAACGCCCTCGACAATGACCAAATCCTCATCAAAATCTAGAAATAACTCATTAAAAATAATATCCCTTCTGATTCCTGTGGGGTTTTTATATTTTGGCCATTCTCGATCATATGATCTCGCAATAAAATAATTTACATCACCGTCAGTATCAAAAGAAGGAATAATAACCCTTCCAGCGTATTCCCCATCATCACAAAAACCTATTTTCCATCTTATTAATTCAGGTTTTCCAATATCTCGAGATGCTAAATAATTCACGGGATAATAAGACGTAGGCGACATCTTTTTGTTTGCCAATGACCTAAACTCATCTGGTAAGCTAATTTTCTGGCGTCTGTCGAGAATCGGCTCTTCAAAAAGCTTGGGGGAGAAGCTAGTTATATCGACTGTATTATCAAAACTCTTCCAAGTCTGTTTTTGATCATATATGCCATAACGGCGGACGATACGATATATATCTTTTCCCCTCCAATCACATACCCAACACTTAAACACATTTTTCTCTAAATTAATAGAGAGTTTCTTTTTGTGGTGCTCACACCTCGGACAATGAAACAAATATTCTTCACTAGAACAATAGTATTGGCCAAGAATAGATTTTAATATCTTTAGCTTTGATTCAAACATCGCAAATACCCAGCACGTGAGATAACCCAGCTATCTGCTTTATCATAGCAGTCTGGCTTAACATTACCGTACTTGGTATAAGCTATAGAAACATTTGGCACATTGTCAATAATATATTTTATAACACACTGCTTGGCTTTGGTACCTCGAGGCACAATAATGCCAACCGCCTTTCTGGCGCTAATTGCAGCTATATATTCAGGCTCTACTTCAAACAGCTTATATGCCATCCACGACACAATGCCATTAAACCTAGAAAGTGTTGATAAGGTTTTTGCAGAGGAGAATCCCGACCTGAAGCTTTGCAAAGATTGCTCAATATAAACTTTATTGATTGGATAATTGATATCTTTAAGCTGATTGTAGATATACTCTGCCTTTACAAAGAAATTCTTATATTTTCTTGTATCCCAAGCAACATTAACAACAATATTGCCATCATCATCTAATATAGTCGCGCCTGTTATGCTGGTACTAATGTCTAAGCCTAAAATCACTCGAGCCTCGATCTTATAATCATCGGTAGTCTTTTACGCCTGTGCCCTTCCATCTGGCATTGCGCCCTCTTGTGTCATAATGAACAAAACTGGTGTAAAGGCCAACACCACCTTTTTTGATTTTTTCTTCTTTAATTAATGTTACAATAATCTCACGAAGTTCTTTGGCACTAAGGCCCTGCACCTTTAAATCGGCCGCTCGAGCCTGCAAGTGTTGTGAGCGTCGAGCGCCCTTTATCTTCCTATTATATTTTGGAGACCTATACCCAGAGATGACACGCATGGGCTTATCAACATGATCACGAATAATTTGCAAATTTTCTACCAACTCTTTTAAGTTGTCCATTAAGTCTTCTGGTATGTCCGATCCATCTCTACACTCAAATTCTGATTTTTTAAAATTTTCACTTAATTGTTCGCTCATCTTGGTTCTCCTTTATAATATTATATCATATATCTAGCTTAAGCTTAAAAGTATAAGAACGATCTTCAGTTTTTTTAACAGGCCTTGCCAAAGAGGCTATAGCTATTAAATTCCTGTCCTCATCATATATGGCAACTTTTGATATATAGGTTATTGGCTTAAAGCTCGCGCTATGATTCGTATATGAACTGGAAACTATGTTTTTAATTTCTACTTCTGGATCTTCTGTGTAATGTTGGGTGCCGGTATTAAACGTCTGAATGTTAAGAGTATCCAAAAATATTAATCTTCTTTCTCCATAACAAGCTTTTCTAGCTTTTTTACCTCTTCTCGCAATATCGATCTGTGGTGCCACAAATATTTCTGCGATTTTCCTTTCGGGTTTCTTAAACGCTCGTCACGAAGAATAATCGACTCTGCCAGATCCTCGGCTTCTCTGGTTTTTGGTAGTTCGGAATCAATGAAAGACAACCGACCAGACTTAATTTGAGCCAATTCATACTTGTCATCGAAAAATGGAATTATAAACTTGCGGCCGCGTTTTTCAGAATAATAATCATCGCGGTCTTCCACTGATTTGCCAGACAAACTGACATCTCTAGTTTGGATGGTTTTAGTGCCCTCGATATACTCAAAACGAAAAAACGGCTCGTCATCATCGGCCCGTAATTTGTTGCCCCATATAACCGCATATTGGTTATATTTCTGGCCCATTTCTATAGTGTCGTCACGGCTTATATTCATAATCATCAAAGAGTTCTCTTTAGACCCAAACTTACCAGCGATATCAGTATACCCGTGTTCAGAGTCTCTTAAATCGCCCTTAAACTGCTTCATAAGCTTTTTATTGGCGCCCGATTCAGCTTTTTCTCCACCAGGATTCTCGGCTGTAAGTATTGCTACCGTGTCGACCGATGGAACTTGTCCAAGCATAATTTGCCGAAGGCGCGAGAACCCAGATTCCTTTAAGTACGCCTTTTTAACCAAGCTTACCAATTTTTTGATTTCACGCAAATTCACGCTTTTCTCCCATAAGTATTATATCACATATCTAGCTTAAGCTTAAAAGTATAAGAACGATCTTCAGTTTTTTTAACAGGCTTGGCCAAAGAAGCTATGGCTATTAAATTCTTATCTTCATCATATATGGCAACTTTTGATATATAGGTTATCGGTTTAAAGCTGGCGCTGTGATTTGCGTGAGAACTAGAAACTATATTTTTAATTTCCGTTTCTGGATCTTCTATGTAGCTAATTGTCCCCGTGGTATAGCTTTGAGTCGTGCTTGACAAAAACGTTGGATTATTGGAAAAGTTTAATTTATTTTTTCTCGCATGCGCAAACATTGTGAGGGTATCAACATAATTAACACCCTTAAAGTCCAACGACCAACTGGATGATGGCGCGCCAGTGCTTGATCCTGATTCGCTGGCGCTAGCGTTGGCTGCGCCAAACGTATACCACGATGCTGCAACTGGATCTGGAGTATCACCATTTGCAAGCTTAGGATCATAAACCTCCGTGTGGCCCGCAGTCAAATCAGCGCTGGATGTGAGCATAACAAAACCCTCATTATACAACACAACACCAACAACGCTTCCCGTAGCTACATCCCCCTCCGTACCGGATGTATGAATCAATTCTCCATTCCTATTGACATCAGAGGCCTCACCAATTAATGTTCCAGTGATATAATATTTTAGAAAAACAGAACCCTTTTTGATGCTCGAGCCATAAAATATGCTAGGAATACTAACTAAGTTAATTGACTGAGTTTCTTTGTCGCCTAGGCTTGACGAATAGGCATAATGCGGGCTAAGCTTATTATAATAATCTAGCGTTGTACGAAGTGCCTGAAGATATTGTTTTTTAGTGCCTGTCATTGCTGTGCCTAAGCGATCAACAGATATCGACGCTGTAAAGGGATAACTACCGGTAATTTTATCTCCGACATCAAAATCAAAAGTGTAGTTTGATTTTGATACTGTTTTAAGGCTCGAGCCTGCGCCTATTTTTGTGACAAATGGATAAATTAACTCACCAGCTGTAGGATCAGGATCCCGATTAACGTTTAGTTCATAAAGGCTTATGAAGCCATTTGGCGTATTGGAGTTCGCGGCGTTGTTGTATTCGTTATTATAATACATGCTGCTGCTATAAATAAAAAAATTAACCTCGGGATAAGTCTTTACCCTGTTGGTTAATATATCATCTTTATCGAATTTGAAAAAATTACCATATTGAGGTTTATGTGACGGCACAACATCCTACCTCCTAGTAATCTAATCTTACTCTTAACGTTAGCTCCGTATTTGGGTCTTTGCGAAGGGGCTCAGACAGCTTTGCAACTGCCAACAACTCATTGTCTGGTGAATATAAACCGATAGTTGTAAGATATGTGACTGGAAGGTCATCAAGAGTTTTCTTAACAACCAGCTTGCTGCCGGCCACAAACGTTGGATTCGAGCTATAATTAAATTCATTGTGATTTATACGAGCAAAGTAAACAGTCGAATTAAGCTCGATTGTGTTTTGAAAATCACAATCAACCCAGCGGTTTCGAAAGCCTTTGGCTAGATTCTCAATTGTTCCAGAAATGAGGGCGTGGTTGGATACCGCAGTGGTACCATTAGGTTGTAAACCGCCCATTGCATCGCCCCAGCCAGCGATGACAAGCGTTCCCAGTTCTGTCGGGACGACGGCCGCGGCAGCAGCAGACCACGTGCCCGGGACGGCTTCTGTCCATGCGTGCAGTTTGAAAGTATCATCAGTTTTATCGCTTACTTGATAGTGGCCGTCTGGGTATCCTGTGTCGCCGGGCTCCGCATCATCACTATGGACATAAATCACATCGTCATCACTATAAGGATGATCAGTATAAGCAACCACACCAGTGGCACTATAGTCTAGCGCGGCAGTCTTGTCATACGCAGCAGTCTCGCTACCCTTGCCAGTGCCGGAACCATCACCCCAGTTCACAGTCTCTGAGCTACCAGAGTAACCGAAGGTTGTGGCGCCCTGAAAGACCGAAGAAGATAAAACAAGAATGCCGGCCTGATAGAAAATCAACCCAACGCTCTTAGTATTGTTTGCGTTTGCATCTTCATCAGCATGGCCCGGGGCGTCAGTTGATCGTGCGAAAACTAAACCATAATCACCAGCTGGCGATGTTCTATATTGATTTAGCGCTCCATAATCGCCAAGAGTAAGTGCGGCACTGCTGTCAATCGATGCATCATTAATATCGTCGACCGAGCCTGAAGCATGTAGCTGTAATGTAAAGCTCCCTTTTTTGATCTCATCCTTAACCAAGAGCCTAGAAAATGTCAAAAAGAGGCAAGAATTCATCACTCCGGCGCCATCATCGCTTGTCCCATCAGAATCAAAGTTGCGAATTGTTGTTGATGTAGTTCCATCTCCAGCCTTGTAGCCCATCAAAACCTGGGCGAACTGATTATAAATACTAAGCTTTTTAGCGTTTTGAGTGTGCGTCGTGGTGGAGCCGCTTAACGATGAATTATATCCATATGTAACGTCAAAAATATGGTTAGCAGAGGAACTCAAATATGGATAATCATACGTCGATTCAAACATGCCGTGCGTATAAGTTTTGATATTCAACTCTGAATACGTAGAGCCTGCTTCCGTACCATCACCAACAATAGTGCCAGTAATTGGAATTGCTTCATGAAGTAGTGTTCTAGTGTTGACTACATCATCATTTAATAGTGTTTTAAAAGTACTTGCCATGATTGTTTCCTACTCGATTTTGAGATATCTAATTGGGATATCCATTCTATATCCTGTGTTCGCACCGATAACCCTTACTGTTGTATCAAGGACATATGCTTTTGCTCCGTCAGGAAGAGCAGCTGCCTCAATGCCAAGTTGAGTGGCGGCGTCCGTGACACTGAGTTCTTGGCCAAGTTGAGTGAACAAGTAAGTAGAATATTGAAGCTCTGTAGACGCTTGGATGCGAAAAACCAAGGAATTTCCACGTGGGCCCTTAAAAACCTGTGGATCTATAGATGTGTTTGACGAATTCTTTGATTCGGCAACCGTGTCTGTATTGTTGTTGGGGTTAACATAGGGAGAACCAGCAATATAATAAGAAGCAATATTGTCATCGTCAATAAAGTTAACATCTTTTACCGCCGAGGCGCCCGGGTGCATAACGCGGCCGAGCCGATAGTCTAGTTCAATAATATATTGTGTTTCGCGCAAATCATTGTCCAGGCCTGCAGCTGCATTAATCTCTTCAGTATTCAGGCCTTGATCAACACGAATTAGGCCGCCGGAGGGCGCGCCGGATGGGGAATATCCCTGGATAGCGCCCAGGAGTTCCGCGTCGCCTTCAGTTATATCCCAGGTCAGCGCGGTCCATGTATCCTTATCCACAGCAACCACATATTTACTATCTTTATAATTAGAGCCCATTACGGCGTCCGCCGCGACTTTAGGTGTACGGCTATACATATATGAATAAAACGATTGCCAAGTTATGCCGTGATCCTGTCTCTTGTTCAAAAGAAGCTCTGGCATAAACAAAATATTTGTTCTTGCAATAGACATCAACTTTGTATTCAAGTTGGAAGTATTGTTAGTAAACGCTTCGAGTACAGGAGTCTGCAAGATCTCGAGATCATAATACGCGGATCCGCTAGCGTGGTCCTTGTTATAATCTCCATAATTAATCTCATCGTCGCCGAGGGCAAACTTTGTGATTTTAAAGCTGCCATCCCCCTGTGCCAATCTCAATCTTCCAGTATCGGTTAATACCGCATCAAGTATAATATCTCCAGAGTTGTCTAAAAATGCCATGTTTTGCTCCTCACAAATATAAGTAGTATATTATTTTTTTTATTCTTTGTCATTTGGCGCCAGTAAAACTTCCTCTATGTCTCTTCTAAAAGTCTTTTTTTCAAAAAACTAACATTCAAATCAATCTTCTTTCCTGTGTTCTTTGATGTAATTCTTATTTTAAATCTTCTTTTAGCAACACTTGAATCGTCACCATCGCTAGTTTCGTTAAACATATGATCATCAAGATTACTCTTATCTGGGTTGTAATAGAGCTGTTTTAAATTTGGTCTTATCATTAAATATTTCTGACATTCCTTAATAGCATCAAAATAATCTGGCTCCTCAAAATTAAAAACTCTTATAAGTGGTTTGACAGATCCATGATCATCAATCATCTCAACTTCATATACTGCCGTTGGGTTTGAAATATTTTGATGTGCATCGAGCGCCCTGAATGTATAATAATATTTTTGATTTGGTACAACAGTATCTTCAAAGTGTGTTACGTTCTCTCCTGATATTGTACGGTATAATTCGAAATCTGTATAGGAGCTTGGTTTATTTTTTGTTCTAAATATTTGAAATCTCCCAACCGGGTCGTCAGATGAGAACAAAATTTTTCCATCCGGAGATATTTGTGCTTTTTTAATCCAATTGAAGTTCGCAGTATCTGTATCTAAAATCTTAATAGGATCGGCACGATATGTGTCCATCATCCCATTTAATAATATCAAGATCTTGTCACTTTTCCCGCGATATGGTACGATATTAGCATCGGGCGCTGCTGGTGGGTGGTCAGATATAATAATCTCAGGGCTTTCATAGAACATATCCTCAACCATAACAATATTAGGATAAATTTCCACAGTCGCTTTCACTGCGAGCGCTTTTATTCCAGCTTCCGTGGTTTCTGGATCCAGAGGCTCTTTGTTTACACCCTGTATACCAACACCATCGGTTATCTGCAGATATGCATCCATGTTGCCCTCGCTATTAACAGTTACTGGGCTTCGACCATTCCAATTAAGGCCGGCGGCATGACCCAACATTTTATATTTATAGGCACAGCCAAATACAATTTTAATCGCATAAATCTTATATTTATAAACCATGTCGGTGCCATATTTAAGCTGTGTGTCAACATAGTTGAATATATTAATATCTGATGTGTTTGGTATGATTATGTTTTGTGAGAGAATATATTCATCCGTATCACCAGGAGTTATACCGGGGGACGGACGCTTGGCATATTTTTCAATTTTATATGCAATGTCTTCAGTGTAAGCCGGCTTTCCATCCAAGAGGTCTCTATATGTTCTACGATTTTTATTATATACATTAATCAATTTAGCTTGCAAAATGGTACCTAACACTGTTTTCCATATACTATTAAACTCACCAACATCTACGGGTTCTGCAACATCATCTCTCAAGTATGCAATATGATTCTGAATATCGGATTCAGTTTTTCCGTCTGGCATGCTTGGTGGGTTTTTATCACTAATGTACGAACTTAAATCTTCAATTAGATTATAGCTATTCTTGCGAATCTCTGTAACTTCACCAACATTCGACATAACTTTTATATCAGCCGCAAGATCATCAGTCAGAGTGGTCAGATCTTTTCGTGTTATTTCTTGACGATAATCACTGAAAGACAGCGATTGTGGGTTTCCCAAAGGCGCCTGGCCGCGATTTAGTGGAGCAGGAACGGAAGTTGTATTATACCCAGCTATTTTATTAACAAAATATTTGCCAAACAATATTTGCTTAATTATATCACCCAGCTCAGTATATTGTGCTGTTGTAAACTCAATTTCGCTGTAATATGGAAAATATTTTTTAATTTGTTCAACTTTAGCTAAATTTTTCAGTGCACTTGGGCTAATTGCAACATTATCAAAAACTCTATCAGTTATTAAGGTGGCCACCTGAACATCGTATTTTGCTGCCCAGCCCGGGCCGTGGACGGGGCGTTCACCGTACGAATTCATCCACGCATCAAAATATTCTTCAACTTGATATTGGACGTTTTCACCTTTAGGTTCAATATTTGTAAATTTCCCAATTTTTTCCGGGCTAACTCGACCAAACAATGTCATAAGCAGCTCATAAGGATATTTTATAAATGCGCTACGGTTGGTTGAGTTTCGGTTTCCAATATCAAGTGCTGTCGCCTTCCAGCCGTCTTTAAGGGTGCCACCTGGCAACCACTCAGCTTTTTTGTCATATAAATCTTCTACTTGAAATTTATTAAGCATAATTCGAAGAAAGCCATATGGTGTTGGCAGCGCATTATCATAACGTAAGGATGATCCTCCAAATTGTTGACCTATGTTTGCAACAAAAGATTCCCACCCCAGACCAACATCCCCGCCGCGCTTGGTATCAAGTTGTGTATTATACCACGTACTTATGGACACTTTAGACGCCTTGCCAAATGGCTGTTTCGAAAGTAGTTCCTTTGGCGTGAAGGGATCAACAGACTTATAAACATGATCAAAAAACGTACCGTGAAGATATCCTGGAAAATCTTGCCCAGAACGATCAGAAGAATTAATTATTGGATAGTAAGTTTTACTTCCATCAGACAGACCAAGCCTAACAAATGCAGCGAATTCATAAACCGCGCGTGTAGAATCACTATCTCCGGGCATTTTTCCAATGTGCAGACGTTCTCTCCGCTCGGCTTCGGTGAAGTTAGGAAGATCTTTAACTCCGATAGAAATTTCATTTTCCCATATCGAATTTTTAAGCAGCGTTGAGAGGCCTTGTTTCTCAAGCGTATCCAAAGTGCTTGAATCTGTACTTGTTTTTAATAAGCGGCCGCCGTTGCAATCCACCAGCTCCAGTGGGCGCCCATAAAACAAATTTAAAGATCCCCAGTTATAATCAAGAACAGGGGGGATCGATGTATCTTCAAGATCTTTAGAAGCTTCAGTCCAAATATTACCCAGGGCAATTCTAAGATTGTCTTTGGCCACAAAGCCCTGATCGTCATATCTCAGAAAAATCATATCATTATAAAAATATTCATCACTTAAATCAGGCGAAGGGTACCCAGCTTCCTTTAATCCTTTCCGTACTGGGCCACCCCAAAGATCAGAATTAATAGAATATTTAGTTTTTCCAACCAAGCCAGTCATGATTATGAGCCTCCCCCGGGCATGCCAGTGTCTGTATATTTATTCTGATTTAAGTTTTCAAAAAACTGGGAATTGAAATCTTCTAGTGACACCTGGGACAGTGACTCCGGCACGTTTGGTGGTGGATAATCTTCTACTGTGTCAGTAAGAATAAAATATTTATTTAATATCGGGATGGAATCAATATGCCCAACCAATCTTTTGTCATAAAATGATATTCGACAAAAAAGATTACCAGTACCAAGATCTTTTTCCGTAAGAAGCCCCCACTTATCATTTACAGCCAAGCTTCCAAGCACACCGCCTCCATAGCCAATAAGCTTTTCTATTTTAGCAACCATGTTAAAGTTGAAAAACTTTATTGCACTATGTTCTCCTGCGGGGCTCTCTAAAATAGCTTTCATGGGCGCGGGCACAAATTTTAAATTCTCACCAACAGATGAAAAATTACTCCACAAACGAGCCATTTTATAAACATTAGGAAGGGCAAACCACCGAGATGAACTATCAGTCGTTGGTATATATGGCCACGTCGATCCATAGGGCAAATCCAGCACTGATTTTAAATTACTACCTGCCGCCAGGGGCGCAAAAACATCACTTGACAGCATCCAACCGTCTGAACTGTCTCCTTCTGTTGATTTTGGGAGCTTTTTACCGGGATTTCCCGAATTCGGCGGATGTCCTTGGGCACCCGGTGGTTTGTCTCCATCCTTCCCAAAAAATTCTCCATAGTGCACACCCTCTTGGTGAATTGTTATATTATATTTCGAAAAATATGATTTATAAGCTTCTCTTTTTCGTATGAGTGCGCGAAACGGTGAAGGCAGCTTATGACTTAAATCATATGGTTCTGATAAATCTGCATGCCCAAAATTATTTCTATTCTTTACGTAGTTTGCTAAACCAACCCAAGTGCCTTCATGAATATCGGGATCAAAAAAATCATTCGAATATACTTGCGAGTCATCGCCCATAGTGGCAGCAAACAACAATGAAGATATGTTTGGATTAAATGCGCGGTACCTTAAGCTCCACGCAGGATCTGAATCGGTGGGATCTGCTAGTTCAATAACAGATGGTGTTAAATAAGAATACATTTGTCTGCTTAAGGTGTCCGGGGTTCCATCGGGCAGATTCATGCGGGCCCCACCAAAGGCTACGCCGTCGCGCTCGATGGCGCTAAAAGGGGAAATAACACCACCATCCTTAGGTTGCATAGAGGTCGACTCTCCCCTCAACAACGCTTCGCTTTCCGTAGAGCTAGCATAACTTGAATATTTAGCCACATCTGCCCTGCACCGATCCTTAAAATACTTGACATCTATGCGCTGGACTGGGGGGCGACCGGGGACATGGCCCGAAACCGTAAACAAGTCATCTTTACCGGACCACTTCGATAACATTTCTGAATTTAAGGATAGATAATCAATATAAACACTCTTATTCGCAACAGCTCTAAATATCTCGTTAGGGTGATCCCACGTATGTTCCTCTTTAATCACGCTTTTTACTGTAAACCCGCTTGTTTCGTAATTCTGCATTGGCAATTGCTGTAAATCATCGTTTTTGGACACTTCTTGAAGCTCATTAGAATTATTCGATTTCTTCTTTTTTGTTCCACCAATTATCTTTTCTAAACTAGCACACATTCTTCCTAATATGTTTAAACAAATCAAAATACCCTTAGGGCTGCCACTCACTTCTGGCCCTGGGAGCATTAGCTTTTCAAATTTCATCCCCAGCGAGTCAGCTGTCCAGGCTGTTGGCGCGCCGCTGCGGAAAGTTAGGCGATATTCTTTCATCGCATCTGCAGCCCTCTTCCAAATCCCCACCCCGCTTGAAGTTGTAAAGGGAATGGCGCCCGCTGCGGCAAAAAACTCACTGCGAAATCGCTTATAGCGACTATCATAATAAGGTTTAAAAATATTTTTCACAGTTTCAGTGCTGCGATTTCCAAATGTAGAAATTATAGTTGCAGGAGGAAGCTTGGCGTTGGATGTTGATAGTTTATAATATGCTTCCAGTTCCACTTTTAATTTCATATATTTTTGTAATTTTTGCTGCAACCAGTATTGTGTACCATCTAGAAAATTCAGTTCTACTTGATATTGATAAGAGCCAACAGCTTGAGCAACCATATTATAATCACTAAAAACAAAGTATCTGGTGTAATCAACAGCATTTGTGCTTGGTGATAAAACAAAGTGTTTTTCTCGAAGATCTCCAACATTATTATATGTAGATTCTGCTGTTCCCCACACTACGTCTTGTATGCACGCAACTGTTCGTATCGGCTCCTCATGAACTTTATCGTTCTCAAACTTCTCATAACCATCGATACCATGCGTACTGTTAACTCGCGTTCTCTTAAGAGAAAGTTCAATAATTCTGCTGCTCTCCAATATCTCAGATACGGTATTGTAATTGATATGGGCCAAATCACTCAAATAGGGGAATAGTTGCGAATTATTTTTTAACAAACTATAAATATCAATATAAAACATACCATGTACAGCGCCCTGAGAGTCTCGAGAAATATAAAGCTTTGAATATTCTGTGTCATTATCTTTCGCGAAGTCTTTTTTCGCCTCTTTTTGAAGTGGACTAAGAATAACTCCCAATTCTTTTTCTATTTTTTTATAATTTGGACCAATATTAGATACTGCATCGGGACTAGGTTCCCCGAAGAGATCTGGTATTTTTTGATCAAGCGGATCCGTAAAATCCTGCACAAGAGTGTTTGGCCACGTTGCAACTTCAAGCTTTTCGTTTTCTAAATCCGGCGAATGAAACTCACCAGTCATATATCCTTGATAATTGTCTCCTGGCACTGGGTTGTTGGGTCCATGATAGTGTACGGGACCGGTCCAGGGGCGCCCTTGAAGGTTTACAAACACTTCTCTAGTATCAACAATCTTTCCGCCCTTTATAATAACCTCGGCAGAAATAGGACCTTCCATGTTTAGCTGATCAGCATACTCCTCTGCAAGTGGATTAATGCTTGCTAGGTGTGTTGCCAAATCTAAACTAGTATACGCCGCAATTCCTAAATTTCGGTTAACTGAAACACTTGAATCTCTCCAATAAAACTCATGAGTCAAAGGTATGGCATAATAAACATGACCATTGTGAACTTCCTCCCTGATGCCTTCCTTGTGCGCGGTGTCTGGATTGCGCAGCGCAGGAAACACGGATGGGAGAGGCATTGCAGTGTGTTTATTCAAGCTTCCCGCCTTCCCGCCGGCAAAAGCTTTTGGATCAGACCATGGATCGCGATCTGCGCTCAAAGCCTTGTGCAGAAAAATCGATTTATCATCATCCCACTTTTCATCCCCGGGGTTGGGTAGTGGATTGGACTTTCGCATCATATATACATATTTTCTTGACTGTACTGTTATTATATTCAACCGAAAAAAATCAAACATACTGGTTATTGTTTCGGGGCCATCGGTTAGATCTAAGTCTATATCATTGAGCCATGATTTAGTAAGCAGCTCATCTTTGCGTTGATAAAGCTCCATTTGTACTGAAATTTTATATTTTGCCGGCCCACCGTCTTTATCTTCAGTAGCATCTTCAATAAGAACATTTTTAATATGCACATGTGGTAGAATACCGCCGACAAGGGTATCTAACACCGGCGTGGTTCCGGCCCTGGCGGCGCTGTGGAGGACGTCCACAGGCGTATTTCCAACAGGATCCGTATTTGTTTGCGGTGGGCCCGTGGTCTCCGCGCCTCCGGTGAGGTCATATACCATCAGCAAACCTCCCCTGGATCGTCGGTTTCTGGTTCATAGATATCAAAAACCTTTTTGCGCTCTTCTTCTTCCAAAATTTTACAATTTTTGAGCTTCTTGTCAATAAAAACGCCTTTTTTCGTCATATCAACGTCTAAATCACATATAATCTTTTCATTAATTTCGTCATCAGCCAATAAATCGAAATAATAAGCAACATTTCCCTGCGTTAGAGGTGGCTGAGAGATATTAATAAAGTCAAATTCTTTATCAAAAGGTTGATTCTTGATAAATTCCAGCGGTCTGAGTGTTTCTGTAGTGTTGTTGCCTGCATCATCTTTATCTTGAACAATATCAAATACTTCAATATCAAAATTCTTCTTTTGAAAAGGAGCGTTTTCTTCATTTAGTTTAATAATAAAATATGTATCTTCTTCTCTAGTGACAACTCCAACAATCGCACCAGGATCTTCAGTTTCATAAAAATCAGTCACATCGGTTGGAATATATTCAATTTCCAGCTCTGATTCCAGTTGCGGTATTTTTAATGTATTCTTTCCAGCATCTGCAGTTAAAGTTAAGGACGACGTCATCGATTCAAGCTTCCCTTTAAGAAAATGAACTGACATTGCAGGCGCATTTTCTTTATTAATGTCTGAAGTGCCAATTGGTTGAGGAAGTGCATAGTTTTTAATTGCCGTCGGTTGCTGGCTCTTGCCGCCTGTTTTTTCTTGCCCGGAAAGAACCTTGTTGTAATTTTTCAAAAACTCTTTCTCCAAGCTAGAAAAAGATATTTGAGCTTTCATGGTTGGAGTTTCTTCAATTCTTGATTGAGAATTATTCTGTTCTTCTCTTAAATTTTGAAGTTCGATATTGTATAGAATATTATCATCGTGAAAAGAATAATAAACGGGCTTAAATTTACCTTTAGACAGCAAGTGCCGGCCAAATTGAGTTAGCTGGAGATCAATAACTTCCTCTTTTTTGTTAAAAAACTCCATTATTTAATAACCTCATATTCAATATCTATCTTAGCCTTCTCAAGTAATGAAAAATAATCATAAGGCCAGTTTGCACCATAAAGTTCCTTAGTGGAAAGAGAATCTACCTGATGGAGATAAGCAGAGCCGGCTGCAGCTCTATTAACTCCCTGATTTCTTAAAGCCACATCAATCTGTCTTTCGCGATATTTGCCATAATCTTGAGCTGCCCGTTGTTTTACTTTAAAAACCATCCAACGTAATTTTTCAAAATATTCCGCTGAGGTTTTTGGACGATTTTTAGATATATATCCATTGAAAGCCTTTCCCTGTAATACAAGGTTTATTGCTGTAGTATTCAAAAACTGTCCAACGTTGCTATCCACAAATGCTTGGCGCGCGGGCCCGTGAATATCGGTGCCGGCGGCGGCGGCCGGAGAGCCCGGGGGCGCCCAGCCAGAACCCAAAAGATCGGGACTCCACCCAGAAAGAACTTGAACACCTGGCTGCAAAATAACGTCACTTTTAACTTTTGTGGCACGTAATGAAACATCAGGCATCAAATTTTGCCAGATATGCATCAAATCAACTCGATCTAAAGTATGTTGAAACGGGGCAAGCACCATTTGGAACGGCGACACTGCAGAATTATTAATAAAATCGAATTCTGGCGGCAGCATATACCCAACGCGTCCTGGATCTCCAGAGGTTGTACCAATACCAATTAGTCTCTTTATCATTCTGCCAAGATCCATTTTTTCAACGTGCCCTAAAGCGTGTTTAAAGTCAACCCATGTTTTTTTACACCTCTCGTTTTCTTCAGATCCTGGAGTGGTTAAGTGATCCACCAGTAATACACTAAGGGCATTCTCAAATAAAATCGGATCGATCTTTAAGAAATATTTTCCTGGTATAATAGCCTCTTGTAGCGTTCCAGCGATAGTCCGACGCTGGCTTTTCATAGATACTGGCGAAGCAAAGTCCATATCAACATACCACGGCTCTTCAAAATAAGGAATTGCAACAATTGCCTCAGATATGACTTTTTTTGCAGCAATTTTACCAATTGGCATTGGACTGGCATAATCTTTAAAGCCCAATAGATCCACCAAGGACCCAGTTACGCCCTCAGAAAATACTTCGCTTCTAGTAGTGACATACCCAGATTTTGCTGCAGCGCTATCAAGATCTGTTGCAAAAGCGGTCGCATCGGATATTTCTGGACTATAATTTTCTGGAAATGCTTCAGATATCTGAAAATATATTCCTTTTTTCTCGAGGGATGCGCGATCTTGTGTTGGATCTGTAATGGCAAATGTTAACCCGGCTTTTTCTAATACAGCAAGGTCGACGTCGGCGCTATCTTTGTTTACAAGGCCATAAATCTTTTCCATATTTGTGAAATGAGTCTTCATATATTCTAGATCTTCTCTACTATAGGGATCAACACCATAGCCCAACCACATTGAGCGGCCGGACAGAAAATCATAATAAGGAACTGTTCCTTTGATCTTTTTATCATAAATCTTTTCATGTTCGCCATACATGCCGGCCTCAGTGATGGCATAACCAAAATCACGATAGTTTTTTACATTACGAACTATAGTTCCCGGGAGACCAAAATCTAAAACAGGACATACCCACTTTGGCATCATGGCCCAAACGTGCGTTTGTGGCTCAGAATCACGAAATTCTGGGAGACTTTGAACTGGGATTAACTGCGGCACAACGCCAGGTGCAGTGGACATGCCATGCCCCCCTGCTCCACCAAAAATATCAAAACTAGATTCAATTTTCATTCTCGCAACGGAGCCTGTTGAAACGGATTCCGGGGTTGGTATTTTAGGACATAATGAAGATGATGGAAATCGCAAAGAAGAATATCCCGCAACATCGGATCCAGTCAGGCCTGTAATATATTCTTCAAAATATAAAGATTGATCCCGGATTTTTGCCACAAGGTCTACAATATTAATTTCAGACTCAGTGGCTTCATATTTCATAACTATCGACGATGGGCCATAAAAATAAGGCGGCGTTACATGGTGGTATGCAGGATCTGTAATATTATCAATTAAGCCGTTGTCGCAGGTGCTTCCAAAGTCGTTGTCGCCACAGCCTTGATAGATTCCGTAACCCGGGTTGGTTGTCGCGCCAGATATACTAGATAATGGATTTGTCATCGAAGAGCTTGGGCCGCCATCGGAGAAACTACGGTGCACAACTTCCATCGGGGGGCCAAAGAAGGCGCCTCGCATCGATGCACTAGCAAAATCCCTAATATATGGCACATCAGCAAAACGTGGCCCCTCACACATAACATGACTTTCTCCCATGTACAAATTAACGGTCATGTAATATGTGGTACCTCTTTCAACCTTAATGGTTGGGTGCGCTGGCTTAGAAACCGCTATAGGCATCCGGAGATCAAAATATTTACCAAGACCATCGGTAGTTTTTTGAATAAAGAAATTTATTGTTTCTGCTAAAAAGTTATTAATTGAAGATTCATATATTCTTCGCTCAATATTGTATGATCCGGGGTGCGAAAAGCCGGCCATTTCACCAGTCGGGGAGAAGTGTGGCCTAAACGCATGCTCAGAAGTATTTCGATGGGTCGGATACTCGCGTGATTGCTGGTCTGCGAGGCCCACAGTCCCAAAATACCACTTAAATGCGCCCTCGAGGTTCGAGATGCCTGAGGAAGCTGAAATCTGAATCAATCGCTGTTGTTCAAGCGACAATGAGTGCGCGCTATGTATGGTTACAACAGCCCCAGACACAGAAGCCGTCAAAATTTGATTGCTGCGACCAGAGCCCGTGTTGGGCCAATAGTCCACGAAATAAGATCCCTTTCCTAATGTGGGGTTCATGCCGGCAGTTCCAGTGGCATGTGTGTTGATGGCAGCTGCTATATTCGTTGCACGAACAGCTTCATCATCATTCCACGCATATTGAATAACTACTTCATTTGGACTAATCGTTGGGACAGCCGGGGAGGCTTTCGCCGTAAACGAAAATTTGGCATAGGCCGGCCACGCCGAAAGATAAACTATAAATTTTTCATTATTGACGCCACAATCGCCGGCGGAACAGTCGGTGGCGACGAGTGTCGCAGATCCAGTAGCAGTGGTCCATGCATGAGGATCGCTAGCAAGGCTCCCCTGCACATTGTGGCCGCGATCATTATCAAAAAAATCATCAACCATATATATATTTCCATCAGAAAGCTTGTTAGCTAGATTAGAATATACGCCTTCAAGAACATCTAGGTTATAAAGAGCCTCAAATGGCATCTGATACTTGTGTTTGCTCATCAAAAACGTTGGCATTGCAGAAGCAACGCCCATCATAGAACCATATCCCATACTAATAGTTTTTTTTGGGTCGTGGCTATGTGGCCAGGTACCACAGTTGCCGGCTGCCTCACATACCGTAGCGTCGCCAGAGACATCCCATGAGGCGCCGTCGGCGCTCGAACTCAAAAATCGTCCTGTCGAAGTGCCGCCGCGGGTGTCGTGCGCATAGGGGCCAAAATCCGAAACAATGTTTGGATTTCCATAATAACGTGGGGGCTTGTGATAGAGCGGATAACTAACTGCAATCCCAGATTTGATAGAATTATACATAATTCCCGGGGCAAACAAAGGCTCTATAAAACTTTGAGTTGCTGCAGCTGCAATTGTGGTGAGTTTAGGATAATTTTCCAGAATCTCAGCATGAGGGGTAAAAGATGATGTATACTTCAAGCGCTCATATACATCAGGATCGTGGCTAATTGAAGATGTATATACATCAGCCAGCTGGGCGCCTAGAGTTATAGTACGATTAACAGGATAAAAATCTTTATAAGGTAAAAGCTTTTTAATTGCTCGAAAACTAAGACGAACCGTCGAAGGGACGGTTTCTTTATCCGCAATAAACGCTTTATCGTCTTGTTCTAGCAATTTAGCAAAATTCTCACCGGCCTCAGTATGGCCGTGGCGCTCATAAAAATTCACGCTTACAGGATCAGTCCTCCAGCTTTCTACCACAGGATCCTGATTATAGTTTGTTTCTACAACATCGCCGGCTGGTATATAATGATAGACTTGCTCACTAGATGGTAACTCAACATCGGCTGCACTTTGAGAAATGACATTGATGTTCACTTCCCCAACTTGGTTAAGCTCCGGGCCCTCTTGTTTATATTTCGTGCGCACACCCTCTAAATTCAAAAAATTAGCCACATGCTTCACCGGCTTATATAAGTTTCTTATGAGTCGTTTTCTGGAATTTAAAACATAAACGGGAACATCTTTTTCTGACGCCTCGCGAAGTACTTCATCATATTCTTCTTGGTTAAGAGACAACCTAAACTCTGGCAATATAGAATAGTCTCGAGACATCGGAGTTATATCAGACACGAATTCTAAATACGTATTATGCATTGGGGCGCGTTCAGAAAGCTCATCTAATCTCCATAGCGGCTGAAAATATGGCCATGCGTGGCGAAGAAACTGAAAGCTGGCTGTCGAAGTTTGATAACCAAGCTGAGTATCGGTGAGCCAAACCTTGTCTGCGTGCATAACGTGATGTCTGTTCGTTGTCCAGTGATATACAAAACGGCCCGGGAGGAGTTCGGTCGCGTCGTCGTTGCCGTCCAGGATACCACCGTAGTCACTGGCCATGTTTGCCTTGGATGGTACGTTTCCGGCGGGATATCCCGGGGGATCGAATTCTACAGGACCTCTTTTATAAAAAGTAATTGTAGGCTTTGTGCTATAAATTAGCTCTCCTGCTGCACCTGTTCGAAAGCTGGGTGGGGAAGATTCGACGTCTCGATCATTCCTGTATTGCCCGGTGAGGTGGTCAAGGCCCTTGAGGGCTATAATATCTATCGGCTCAGTAGGGGGTTTGGGGGCGCCTTTTAAAAACCAATCAACTGATGTTGGCCATTTATCCTGACACTTGCCAAAAGCGAAGGGATCAGATTCTTTATTGCACTCATCCTCATCAATGGTTTGTCCATCGCACTTATAGGGCGTCCCAAGCCGATTTGGTGCCAGACCCAAACAAACGTGGCCACGTGAATATTGACCACCATATGGTGTCCACTGGCCATGCGCTTCCTTTTCTCCCCACACGAATTTCGACTTCCCCGCGCTGGAAATGGTGAACTCAGAAGGCAGTCTTTCAACAGTAGCTATGTGGGCCGGCCAATCTAGTGGCCACATGCTTATCAAGCTAAAGTCATATGGCTGGTGGTCCATTTTTTGATTGATTATATAGTCTTTTGTGATGGCGTCATCTGCTGCAGCGCCGTTTGGCCCAACCCAATCCTTAGCCTCGTAAGCTGGTACAGAAGCTGTTGGTGTTGGATCTGTAAAGTCCGGGGTACCGTCCGAGTCAAAATCAGGCCCAATCTTTGGTTCGTGAATCAGATGAGCTTTTGTAATTACAGAACAAGTAATTTCAGCATAACCAACGCCGTATATGTTTGGGTGGGATTCACCAGGTACATCTAAGTCCCCAAATTGAATAATGGCGTCCTCTTTCTTGAAGCTATTATACCACACAGCAATTCCAGACCCAAACCATGGTTGCCCATACACGGGAAGCCAAAGAGGGTTCAACGCTTGCATGGCAGCAAGATCTGGCTTCGAATATAAGCCATGAGACATTTCCCAACCCTCGATGTACTGACCATCTTTCTGGTAAGTATTCCAAACACCGTGCCATGGCAATGCCCATGGGTGGTTGATTGAACTATAGGGCGTCTGTGCAACGAGCATGCTGCGATTGCCTATTTGGGGCCTAAGATGATATGGTCTTATTCTATCACACTTATTTGTTCGCCAGAAACTTCTTATGTGGGAAAGTCGGCGATGCATGCCATTTTCATGGTAGCCACGCACCTCTTCGTAATTCAAGCGCTGTCGTGTAAGCGTTCTAAATGTATTGACTTCTTTGGGAAATATTTGTTCTCTGAATAAGAAATTTCGTGATTCCTGAAGCTCTCGGGCGCTAGCGTAGAAAAAACCATACACTTCTTTGTTTCGAAGATGTCGACCAGCCTCAAGATCTACAGTAGCACCATCGCTAATTCCATGAATCTCGTTCATTTCAGGATTTGTGAAAAAATGCAAACCATTAAACAGCGTACTACGAACAACAGCTGTGACAGTTTCCGCGTCGGCGGCGAGATCTCGAACATCATCAACCCGATAAACAAATGGACTATGCCTAGTAACAACCGGTGGCTCATAATAATATCTTGTATTTGACT